>Ga0209930_1000782_pt1 | contig 63551 bp, 88 predicted proteins | sample ThiBiot_500_biof_2_FD_183948 | JGI IMG/M metagenome (GOLD analysis project Ga0209930, IMG submission 183948) | Wastewater bioreactor microbial communities from Cape Town, South Africa - Thiocy_cont_500_biof (SPAdes) | ecosystem: Engineered > Bioreactor > Thiocyanate-remediating >...
ACAAATAAATGGCTTTTCTGGTCTGATGATGGCGATGAGGCTTTAGTTTTTATTGTTTGATTTATCTTTCTCTGACTGACACTCGGAAAGCAATATATGATATAGAAAATAGAGCGCGAAGGGGAGGGAAAAGATGGGCGAGAAGAAAGAAAAAAAAAGAACAGAATCTTTGTTTCTCATCATATTAGCAGAAAAAAACAAGGATTGATTTCGATTTTATGATAAAAGACAACATAGATTACCAAATATTTCCGTTCTGATTAAAAGAAGACTTTGATTTATTTATTTATTTATTTATTTAGTAAAAGCAAGAAGAAGAAAAAAGGCAGAAAATAATTGTTCACACTTGAGGGTTGTTTTTAAAGAGATATTCAGCCTAAAACAAAAAAAATAAAGAGAATAATTTTTTTGAAACGATAAACAATGAGTATACGAACAACAAAATCAACTGGATCTTCCGGTCGTACTTGACAACATTCTAAAGAAAAGAATAGCAAAGGCAATAGTTGTTTTTCCTAATTCTCGATTCGATATTTACCAATTAAGGCTTTGGTTAAAGTCGGCATGACATGTGCCATCAGATAGTTTCTCAATGGTGTTGCTTGGGCGTCGAGCATTTGAAATTCTTCGTTTTTGATTAATTCTAATTTAGCTGTCCAATCTTTTTGTTTTTTCATTCGATCATTAGCCGCCTCTTGTTCATTTCGTTCTCGTTCTTCTTGTTCTTCTCGTTCGTGTTTTTTCTGTTCATCTAATTGTTTTCGTTTACGTTCTTCTTGTTCTTCAGGCGTTGGTCCGTAGTTATGCGGTTGTTTAACACGCTCCATGATTTTCTCGACAATTGCACGATGATTCAAACTTCGATCATCGTCGATTTCTACGGACAACAAATCGATTGACATTTGACTGGCAAAAGAAAAAAGAAAAGATTACTAATTGTTTCGCCAGGTCGATCGACATCTTCGAAGAATTTCGATGCATGCGATTCATCGCCGAGATCATTGTATGTTTTCAATCGTCGTTTGAATTCCAATTCAGTGTTATGCGTACCCGCAACGACTTTCTCAGGCAAATGCATAATTCGTTCGCGAAGATAATCGTCGCTTGCATCGAGAATAAGAACAAATTCTAAAAAGACGCACGACAATCTTTGTTTGTTTTTTGAATTTCAAAAATTCTACCGGGAATAATACGTTCGTTGACCGGTGGTTTTTTGTCATCACCTTCTTCTTCTTCTGAAAATCGAAAAAAATAATCGGTCTTTTTATCGAATTCTTTCGATTTGTACCTTCTTCCGGCGCTAGAAAATATTCAAAAAAAAACGAATAGATGTGTTTGGTTTTAATTATTGTTATTACCTCCGAATAAATTCTGTGCTTGTTCGAGTGTCTTCGGATATCCGTCGAGAATGTAGCCTTGATTTTGACACGGTGGTGACATGAGTTTGAGCTTGTAGATTTGCGTGAGAAGTTCATCGTCCAAACGAGCTGAAAAATAAGTCATTTTAGAAGAAATAAAAAAAAAAGAACGAGCTTCTTTTACAATCTTTATTTTCACGACGACTTTCTTCGAGTTTCTCTAAAACACTTCGAGCTTCTTCGATACGTTCGGCAAGAGTCTCATCGGTTTCTTCTTCGTCAGCTTCTTCTTCGTTTTGTTCGCCTTCGCCACTACTTTTAACTAATTGTTCCTTCAAACAAAGATTTTTGCCAATGAAAAAACTCATTTCTAATCAACGTACAAGTTCGTTTTTCGTCTCTTCGATTACATCCTTGATTTGTAGATGATGAATTTGATATTCTTGAGCTAATTGCTTAGCGATTGTCGTTTTGCCCGATGCAGGCGGACCGAGAATACAGATTTTAATCGGCTAAACAAATCAAAAAAACCGATCTCATTTCTTTCTTTTTCTCTTGGCTTCATTTTTTACTGTCAAATTTCTCGTCGTTCGATATTCCTCAATGATTTTCTCGATATTCTCGGTTATTCCATTTTCACAATGCCATTTGATATTCATCTGTTCTCGAATAAACATCGGTTCGAATTGCATATGTGTTAATAACATATCGTAATCCGCTTGCTAAGAATCATAGAAAAAAAACAACAAAATTCTTGGAAAATATGTTAATAGTATGTCAATTACTGTGATGTCTCGATTGAGCATCGCTTGTTCTTGATCGACAACTTTAACTTTACCGTTGCCAAGTGATTGACTAACTCGTCGTGTAATACGAAGCAACGTGTCTTTGCTCGTATCCGCTGCAACGACATAGCGAATTTTTAGTTGTCGATCGGCGAGATTTTGCAAAACACTGAGAAAACAGAAATTTCAACTTCATTCGTTCGTCGAAAATCTGATTTTCTTACGCGGCAAGATCGAGAACGTGAATTGTCGGAAGAAAATTCGTTCCTTTGCCAAAGACTTGAACTTCCGGTGCATTTTGCCAGGCAGCTTTGAACATGTAATGAAAGACATTTTCTTCCATACCGTAGGTTAAACCCGTTGCGACAACGTAGGTCAACAACTTCTTTTTATCAGTTAGACCGAGTTTAGTCACTAGTTTTTCGGCACTATGATGTTCTTTGAAATTCGGATGAGCACGACGACGACGAAATTCATCTTCGGAAAAGGGCACTTCATCCTAAACGAGACGATTTATACGAATTCGACTTGATTTATTTTTGTTTACTTCGTTCGGTTGAGTTTTTGCCCAGGTGAGAACGGTTGAGAGAAGAATGAATGTCACTTGATGGTCGAGTTCACTGATAATCGATTCGAGCTTTTGACACGCCCAAACAGCCTCATCAATCTGAGAGAGACAAAAACGAAAATTCAATTACTTTTCAAATATCAAATCGAACTTGTTCAGGATCTTGAGTTATGTCGTAAATAATCACGTTCATTTCTTTGAAATGTTCAACTAATTGATTTCGATCTTTATACTAAATTAAATTATTTACAAAGAAAAAAAGAACCATCAATCGAGTCGGCTACCTGAACAATCTCCTGAATGAACGCTGGTCGTTTATAACCTTGACTGTTTTTAATCGTTCCTGATACTTTCCATCCGTCATCGATTGGACTTTCGTCGTACAATTGTTTCTGTCGATCATCTATTTGTTCTTCTTCCACTGCTTCTTCTTCTTCAACGGACTCATTCGTTGAACCTGCCTTAGCTCGTGCAAAAATCTTCGAATAACAAACAACATTAGCAATTTATTCGATAGGGGAAATTAAAAAGAAACACGCACTCTCGCTATATGTTTGCCGTGATAGGAATCAACATGATTAATGAAGATTTTCTTCGGTTTTTCAGGCACAATTTCTTCTTCTTTGACTTGTTCTTCACCGATTTGTTCATCATCCGAATCATCAGCCATTATTAAATCGATACAACTAACAAATGTCTCACGAGAGAATCAATAATAACCATTTCAAAACTTTGTATCCAACTAACAACCTCCGAATTCACACGTTTTTCTCTTTCGATAGATGTCGTGTTTATTTACAAAACAGAATGAACATTCAAAAACAAGAAGAAAAAAAGATTTCTGTTAGGTCAACGTTCGTGCGTATTCACTGAGAGCGAGATAGAGAAATTGATATTGATCATGCGTTTGAATCATCCCACCACGATCTCGACGGAGATTACAAATAATTCGAACAACATCGATTTCATGTTCACTGTTCAATTGCTCAATGCCATTGCTAAGGCCAATAAAACAACCGGTTCGGCCGATGCCAGCACTGAAAATATTCCAATTTTTGTGCCTGAAACTCGAAGAAATATAATTACCTGCAATGCACGACGATTGGTGCCGATGGTTTTCGATGTTTTTCAACATCTTGAACGAGTTCAATCAACGATTGAACATTCTCCGGACAGGATTGATCTTGCCATGCTAAAATCGAGTTCTGCTTTTTTCTTTGTTTCATTCAGAAAAATCTCTTGTTTACCCGTGTACCAATAATGATCAACTGTACGTTGTTCATTTTCACACTAAAACAAAAAGCAGAATTTGAAATCAATTCCGAATTGATTCTCTTCTCATTACTTCGATGATCAATCTTCGAATTTCATAATCATTCTTACGAATTGTCGATTGAATACGAACACGAAATATTCCGTATTGTTGTTGTTGTTCGTCCGTATCTGGCAAATATGCTTCACATTTTGTCTAAATGAAAAACATAGTTTTCTCTTTTCGTTGAATTTTCTCGACGAACTCGATTCTTTTCAATGAGACGAGTTATCATAACAATAATCGACGCATTTTCCTGCCAAATCATTCGATAGAAATCCACGATTGTATGTGTCAATGGGCCTTGTGTGGCGATGAATGCTCGAGGTTTATTCGGCCAACCGTGAACATAGTTTGCATTGATGTAAGACGATGCAGGATCGTTCGAAATTTCGGGGAGTTTTACTCGAGAATGTTCATCTAAATTTCCAAATTAACAAAAAAGAAACGAATGATACTCGACAGCATTTACTAGCTATGATTGTTCCGTAACGGTTTTTAGTACTGGCACCGGGTATTCGGAGTTTTTCGAGATAATTACTTGGTATTGACTAGAAAATAAATATTGAAGTAAGAAACAAGTTTTGACAGAATATTTAACCCAAAATTCTTGATAAAGTGCTCGTGTATCCAATGCGTGTCGATGTAGTTCATCGATGGTTAGTTTTCTTGTTGCTATTTGTAAATATTCATCCGCAGGACTAAAATTTAAAAAGGTTCTTCCTCAAAATCAACTTGTTCGATCTTACTGATCAGTCGGTGGACTGTTGATCAAACGAATTTTCGGAATAACAGTCAAAGTTAACGGATTATTCGCACCTCGTCTAAAACAAAATTATTAAGAAATCAATTTCTTCATTTCATATTTATCCAAATACCTTCGTTTAAAAAGGGATGTTGAAGGTAACCAATGGTTACAACTTTCGATTTGCATTGAGTACGACTAACTTATCTTATTGGTTTCGTTTCTGTGCCCTTTAAATGTCGAAACTCCTACGTGATTTTATCGATTTTTAATGTATAAAAATCATTCTCGGTTGATCATTCGACCGTAGTCGAAAGAAACAAAATAAAAACAGGCAATTTGTCTCATTAGCTAATAGCATCTAACATCTTTCTCCTGTTAATTATCGTTTTTTTGTCAGTGAAAGAGAAAAAAAAATGACGCCCACCGATCATTTTTACCTTTCAAGAAGGTTTTTATTCCGAGATTTTTCAGTGAAATGACTTGTCTGTTGAGTTGTTAGTTCGACTGGCCTTGAAATTGGAGTTGATTCCGATAGTTCGAACGAAACTTTCGAAATTTGTTTAGAATTTTTACACCAATAGATCTACGAACAAGATTATGAATATTGATTTTTCAAAAATCAATTCTCCTTGTTTTTACCACGGCTAAAAATGTTAAAAATGTGAATAAAATCACTGTAACCATCGACCAAATGAGCATGGCATTTGGCCATATTTGATGAGATTGTGATAACGATACTGATGATGTCATAGTTTCGAATTGATAAACATAATTAGTATTTATTTTATATCTGAAGAAGAAAAAACACCCACACACACACACATCTACACATACATGTTGTTGTTATTTTTTTTAATTTTATTTTAAAATGACTAGACAAGAAAAAGAAAAAATGGAATCATTTCGGATACGAATCGAAGAAAGAAGAAAAGTATTTAAGACGATGAATTTGGAAGAGATGTTGACGGCTAAAAAAGAACAAAATTCGATTAGAATAAATCCATTCGAGATCGTTTCAACTCAGTCAACCGCATGAAACTCTCGAACTAATTCGATTCGATTCGTAATATTTGCTTTTTATGCATCTGACAAATGTCATCGATTTGTTCTAGACGAATGAATTCATTTATTCATCGAACTCATTAAAAACCAAAAATACAAGATAATCAACGAACATTAATTTACTTCGGTTTGTTTCATTTGATCGATGTTTTCATGAACTGCTAATAGTTCTCTCAAACCTCGATTTTCGATTATTAACGCTTTGATACGTTCTTCTTGTGTTATATTTTGTGTTTCATCGATTTCAATGGCGCGTTGCATAATCGATGCCATCTCTTGAATTTTCGATGTTTTCTCTTGAATTTCCTATTGAAAACGAACGAGAAAACTGAAAAAGGAACGAACAAATCGGAATATCTACTTGTGTTAAGCCCGTATGAAATATTTGTACAGCTAATTTCTCTTTTTCTTCCATGAGTTTCAATTGTTGAACATGTTGACGATATTTTGACATGATTTTTTCCAGAACACTTCGATGTTCAGTTACTAATTGTTTTAATTCTTCGTTTTCTTTTTGTAATTGTCTACAATCGAGAAAGCCGAGTGATTTTCGTTTGTTTTTTGTTTTGTTTTATTTTACTTAATCAAACGATTTTCTTTTTGAATATTATAAAGTATAGCTGTTTTAGGTTGTTGAGAATTGATTTCATTTAATTCAGCTAGATCATCTCCGTACTAAGAACAAACAAAAGATTCCAAAGGAGATATTGATTAGTTGTTGTTGTCTCAATTCAAACCTGTTTCATACTGAGAATTCTCTCCTGAACAAATTGAGCTTGATTAACAGCTGTATCGGCTGTGGCATCGTCACGTCGTAAACGTGAAACAAGTTCTTTGGCATTTGTTAAAATCGTATCAAGTGATAAATTCATTCGGAAAAGAAGAAGAAAATCAAATCTCTATCAACAATTTGTTTATATGAAAATAATAGTGAAAGCGATAGACAGACAGACAGAAGTCCCCATCGACCAATAAGACGACTTTCGATAATTATCAGATGTCGCTGATAATGTAAAAAAAAACGATTTTATTCAATCAAACAAAAAAAGAACACTTGACAGTTAATTAACATCATCGGACTCAGATTTCGATTGATTATCATTGAACAGAAAGAATGTTGTTGTTGTTGTTGAAGATTCTCGATTCGGTGAAAGTATTTGTACATTGACATTGCCGAGAAGAGACGGCTGCTCGAGAAGATTAACGGGCTTTTCGGGCCATTCACGAAGACTTTTCGGCGTTCGAATCATTTGTGAACTACCTAAACAAATTTCAATTATCGAAAACAAAGTTTCAAAGAAAAAAAAACGTCGAACTTCTTCGTGTTTTTTCGGGAATACTTGATGCTGATGTTCGACGATGAGCTGCAAGATCTTGTGTTGTCAACATTGGTTGATCAGATTGTGTTCGAGATAATGAATAACTTCGTATATGTTCCATATTACTCGATACAGGAATAGGTTCTGATGTTTTCTTCACACCAGATATTAACGTTGCACGACCAGGATGATTCGGTAATGCTGGTAGAGGAAGTCCTATACGTAATAGAACAAGACACAACAGTTTATTTAGTAAGATGATCGTTTCATTATTCATCGTTCTTATTCTATTAAAATATCATCTCGCTCGTCACACTTCTAATAATGATGCATAATGATAGTGTCGATGTGAGACGTGTGTACGTGAATGCATCAACGTATTGAACGTATATCTGTATATACATACACGATACAGATTAATCAATTGATAGTTAAATGATGTGAGAGACGTTCAATGTCTATTTGACAAATATAGATAAATCAATGTTCGAACGACACTTTATTCTCGTTGTGGTTTATTTAAAAATTTTTCAATGTTATTCCGAATGTGTTTCATGTTCGTCGATGTTCTATCGGACGTGTTTGAATTGTTCGAATGAATTTCCACAAGATCGTTCACATGTCGAACAAGTTTCGATTAATTGCAATCATAATCGAACAATATTCGAATCGTATGAACGATTTTATTCAATTATTCAATCGTATTCAACAAGAAATTGTTCAATGAAAATCTTCTATCTCGATCAATTTACTCTTTGGAATTATCTCGAATCATTATCGATAACTTACGGACATTTAACACGTTTATCACCTGTCATTTTTAATCGATCCTTATCGATTCAACCGATTTTATACAGTATAAAAAACTTGAATTTCTCTCACAATTCATTTAAAATCATTCAACGAAATTTCTCCTATTTTTTCCCGTCATTAGAAAAACTCGATCTTAGTCATAATCGAATTGTTTTCATACGTAAACGTGCATTTCAATATTTTCATTTTCTCAAAGAACTCTATTTAAACAATAATCAACTGAAACATATTAGTTCGACGATTTTACCTCGACAATCGATACGCTTGATCAATCTCAAATCAAATCCTTGGTTTTGCTCATGTCAAAATGTCCTCACACTTTCAATGAGTCGACCTGTACCCGTTTGTCAATCGCCTCAACAATACGCTCAACAAAATGCTGGTGATATTGCACGACAATGTTTTCTTCGAAGTAAAGCAATTATTTTCATTGAAACTGACGACACAAAATTTGCTAATCTCACATGTGCACTTTCATCGACAATCGATATTTGGAAAAATAAAACCAATTCGAATGTAACTCTTCGTTCAGCTTGGCACGTCGAACAACAACGACCGATTACGATCGAATATCTTTACGCATTGAGTCGAATATCAGAAAAATATCTCATCTGTTTCAATCCGAATTCCACACATTCAGAATCGATTGAAACGATTATACCTCTGAAATTACCCGTTCAAACAATGACAACGACTAGCCGAACATTATTCGTTCTTGAATCATCGAATAAATTCTCGTCATTTCTTATTTCAATTTTAAATACAAGTAAAAATCTTCTTCCCAAAGTTCTTCGTACGTCTGACAAACAGATTCTTCTCATTTGGCTGGTCTTACTCATCTTTGCGTTCATGCTTCTTACATTTCTCATTGGATTTATTTATTTTCAACGTCGAAAAGCTCGTGCACAACGTTCGCCATCGATTTCTCAACTTGTCGATTCGAGTGAAACATCGCCCGATTATCAAACAGTTTTCAATCTCAAATTTCATTGTCGAAATCACAAATGTTTATGTCAATATCGTCGACATGCACATTCATCTCTCTATTTAACAAAAAACAGATCGGTTGTTCTTTCGAATTTAGATTTAAATACCACAGCTCAACCCTTATTAATCGAGCCTATTGAATTACGTTACGCGAAAATTAAACGTCTTTCATCGATTCAAGACTTTCCATCGGCTAATTTTCTCACAGGTCAATTTCGAACGATTGTCAAACTGAAATCTCTACCTGCTTGAGTGGCCGAATAGACAGTAGTTGACCGAAATTTTCGTTGATGATGTGTATGTGATGGAGTCGTGGCTATATCGAGTATGGCAGCGATTTTGCCTAGTTTCATTTGTCGAGCTCTTTTAATTGAGAAATAAATTTTGAAAAAATCAATTTGATTCGTTGTTTTTTTTTACCGTTGACGGCCTTTCATTAGGTTTTGTTTGGCTGCCATGCAACGGATATGATCATCAAATGTGAACTTAGCACTGAGTATCGGCGGACTACTTTGAGCGTAGATATTTGTGACGGGTTTGTGAATAGTAATATGCAAAGATCGACTGTCTTCTTTGTCATTGGCAACGTCGACATCTTGAATGAAATCACAGAATTTTACGATTCCCCAACCGCTCGTTTTCGTATCAGGCTCAGTCAGAATGAACTGCATTTGATCGACCACAAGAAATCTTTTATCTTTCCTGAAAAAAAGTCTCATTTTTAATAAAAGATTTTTCAAAGTCTCAATTCTCACCTTTCTTTCATATGAATAACACAAGCAATTAAATCTCCATTATCTAATTTATTGAAATTAATTTTCACAAACAAAATTTTCTTTCGTTTACTTAGATCAATTTTATCGTTGATTCTGAGAAGATTTTCCGGACGAATTAGTGGCAATTGGGTTTCTTGAATGCGATTCAATTCGAGATATAACGAACGAATTAAGAAGAAAACTCGAATCGACTGCAAAATCAAATCGAAATGTGTTTTTTTTTCTAATTTTTTCGAAATGAATTTTACTCGTCTCGCTCGTTCGATATCTCCGGACGGTAAACGTTTGATAAATTCAACTCCACTCAAAGGTGTTGCCGTCGGCGGAAGTAACATGCAAGTATCTTTGAGTAGATATTCAATTTTAATTGGATTTAATTGCATTTGTCGATATTCATCTTCGAACATGTCTAATAGAAGTTCTTGATGCTAAAATCGAACGAATATTTTGAGATTTTATTCGAAAACAAACAAATTACCGGATAATATCGACGTAGATCAGCAATGGACTCTTGTCGAGCTTGTTCGATACGAGACATATGATCTTCAGACAGATAACATACTTGTGTTTCTTCGTTGAAAACAAGTTTTTTGAGAAGATTAATTGCTAAATTCAATGTTACAATACGAATATTTGAATCTATGATGACAAACAAAAAATGGTCAATTATCAGGTTAATTAATCAATGTTGATTATCTACCCGGGCCGATTGAGAATTGAAGAATATCACAAAGTTTATCAACTAACAATGTATTATAAAAACCTTTTTCCTGAATGAAAACGAAATGGATTTTTCAAAATTTGATTAAAACTTCAATCTAACCGATGATTTCACTGTCAGAGAAACTGATTCGATAATCACACTATCAATTGCTAAATCACAATAAAAAAAAACTAAATACGACAATTAATGATCAAAAATCATTCCTACAAGGATTCGTTGTCATTGTTAACAAAACACTCAATGCATAGAAACATAATTGATCATTCTCTTTACATTCAATCGCTTGAATAAGTGCATTAAAATACGGTCTAAAAATCGTCTCAATTTCAATGTGAGAAAATCAATCGAATATTTCTCGTTTACCGATCGTGTAATTGTTGACTGTCTAATCTCAATGGATCTTTGATTCGTCGAGATTTTTCATCGTCAGTCCAGTTCGATGTGTATAGTGGAGCAGGCTGAACTGATGGTTGAGGTGGTTTGTATCGTAGCATCGAACGTAAACGTAGTTGTTCGCTTTCGTATCGCCGTCGTTCGTCTTCGTCATTGATATCAATGACTTTCAACGAAATTTCTACGGAATTTTTCAATTAAAATTTAAGAAAAAAAAAACAATTTACCAGAATCATCACTTTCTTCGAGTGGATCGATTTTTGCGAGACAAACTTCAAGTGCAGTCGGCGGTTGACTAAATGATATCTATGCTCAATCAAATGAGAATTTTATTTTTTTGATTTTTCTTTTCGAATTTTTACTTGTTCACCGAAACGGTGGTGAATCGTTCCGACTGTTTCGATATCGGCCGAAAGAATAAGATCGGCTAATTCTTCGACAATCGGCCGATAGGTTATCACAAGAAAGATCTAAATCGACACATATTTTCGACTATATAATAATATTCTCTTACTTCAGCGAGAAGAAAAAGTGTTGTCAATTGTTCTAACATAACTCTCGGATCCTTTGAAATCGAAAATCAAAACTACGAAACTCCAAATCTTATCTTTACTTTCACTCGAGAGAATTTCTCTCGTTTAATTAAAGAAAATATATAAACAGGTATTAATAATCGATTCATTAATTGATCTTTAAGAACAACATTTAAACTATTAACATTTAATAGAAATATATCTTGTAAATAATGTATATGATCAAGATATTCTTCTAAACTGCTTGTTAATTGTACACGATTATTCATACTAGAAAATACAAAGAAATTTAATTTTCTATGTCGAACAAAATTTTACTCTCGATTATTTCGAATCAAAACATCGAAATCAAGAATATGATTACGAATAAACCAAACTAAATTCGAGAAATATTCCGTTGCCGTACAATCCAAAATAAACCGATGCATAATAGGATCAGGTACTAGAACACTCATTCGAATAGAGATATTAAATCAAAATTCGCTCTACCTCTGTAAACATTCAAAGTTAACGTTCGTACGGCAATACGAATCATTGTTTCGGGATGATTAAAGAATTTAATTGCTTCGACATACAATGGAAAGTCATTTGTTCGCTAGAAGAAAGTATTTCGATTGATTTGAAAGTTTTTTTTGTTTTTGTTTCTCGATTTACTTCGTTATAAAAGAAATTGATCGAATGTTTATTTAATTTTAATGAAAGTGTTTTTAAAAATGATATATAATATGCAGTGATTTCTTCATCGCTAAAATCAAATTTATGTAAAATAATATTATTCACATGATTGTTCGATAGAAGATAATCTAAATTCAAGATATTCATCGACTTTTTCTCTTCAAACAAAAAGTGAACATTTTTACACAGAGAAGTTTCATCACGAATATTTTCGAAAAGAATATTTAATGTTTGCAAAATTTGTACACATATATATCGACCATATTTCTGTCGCATATAATTCAGAAAATAAATTAACATTCCATGTTCAAGAAAAAAACTAAAGACAACAAAGTGTGTCGATGCTAATCGAGAATGGTCACATACTCAAACACTGAACTATCATTTTGATCGCCCCAAATTAGAATTTCTGATATGCTTCGCAATGTTTCAACTAATAAATCACGATTGACATCGGATACAGTTGGATTACGTTGTAAAATGGCGTGTAAATATCTTTGAGTTCGTATACAACAAAAAAGAAGATAAGTCTTTTTCGAAATCGATTTCGTTCTTACTTGAGATTCTCAAGTGAATGAACATTTCTTGGTTGGGTAACTCCAAAAATAGAATTCTTTGCTTTGGTGAATATATTCATCGAAATGAAGGAAGAAACATTCAAATGACAATCTACAACGTGTTGATGGATATAGATAGTTGAAGTTTTGTTTTTATTTGGTCAAAAAATTCGGTTGTTTTTTATTTTTTCTTCTTTTTTGTTTTTCTTTAAATCGAATAAACCAAAAACAAACAATGAACAAGAGAAATATGTTGTTGTTACTGCTGTTGTTATTGTTGATAAACAATCTATTCTCTATTCATCATCTTTTGTCGTTTGAGTTTCTTCTTCGATTCTTTCTTTTTCGTTGCTGGTTCGCTGTCAGCAGCACCGCCATTACGTGTGAGAACGTTTTCTTTTTCGCTCAAGATTAATTCAACGTGACATGGCGACGATTGATATGGATTAATACGACCATGTGCACGGTATGTTCGTCGACGAATTTTCGGTGCTCGATTGACTTGAATGTGATCGATAACGAGATGATCAACATCAAGACCTTTGACATCGGCGTTGGCTTCGGCATTTTTCAATAATTGTAAAAGAATTTCGGCTGATTTCTTTGGCCAACGACCTTGTGAGACTTTGAAAACTTTAGCTTGAGCTTTTCGGCCAACGCCACCGTTGTATCGTTTGAATGGAACGATTTCTTTCTTGTTGATGACGTTTTTCAAGTAACGATTGGCACGTCGAACGGTCATACGTCTAATAGCATTGGCGGTTTCACGTGTATTCTTGAAGTGAACACGTAAATAGGCACCACGTGCTTTACATGATTTTGATGCATTTTCGACAGAACCTAAACGAAAAAAACAATCAAAAACTAATCGAATACAGTTCGATTTCAAAAACACATACGTGCGTATCGAACCATTGTCTGTAGTTTCTTGTTCGATGAAAATAACTTTCGATCTGAAAAGCAAATAGATTAGAATTGATAATCATTTTGAATGCGTGTGTTTTGTGTTTCGTCTCTTCGTTTATTTGCAAGACGAAACGGTACTGTACTGACTAGTTCGGAATAAACAAACTGAAATATTAATAACCAACCACAAAATTGAAGTTTTTTGTACAAGTTTTACCTGATGTTTAAAATCATGTTGAATAGATTGAAAAATTCGAAATTTTTTTACGAGAAAAAAAATCATGAGAAACTATTTTCGAAATAGTTTTCAGTGAATTTAGCCGTTTGGAATTTATAGATGTCAGCAGATTACATTTGAGATTCGAATGAAAATTGGAAAATAAAAAAGAATTTCACTCGAAATTCATCTTATCTATTTAAGAACGAAATAATTTCGTTGAAATTGAAATTGTTTTTTCCAATTATTGATCGATTTCGATTGGATATCATCCGTTCACCAATCATTCAAGTTGAGTAGCGCTACATTCTTCGTTAAAATTGAACTATTGAGCATCTATATTTATCATTGAATGATTTCGAAACGATCTATTTTCTTTGGATTTCGTTGTTGTTTTTGGAGAGTGAAAAAACAACAACAACAAATTCGATTATTTGTTAAGTAAATCATTGATAATCGTTTCGTTTTTCGTGCGTTTGACGATAGAAATCTGAACGATTTTGAACGATTTTCTTTTGTAGAGGACTAAGAGTCGGACGAATGTTTCTCATCCAAGGTTAATCGTATTCAGTCGGCATCAGCCGGTTGTCTATTTAGTGTTCAAGGCAAAATGTAAAGAAAGACCTCTTCTTGAGGGTCGATTATCATGAACGTAAATGGATCCTATTCCATTTCAGTGAATAGAATAGAAAGAGAGAGAAAGAAATGAATCGATGTTCAGTTGGAAATAACCTTGAGTTTGAAGGTCGACACAAGGTTATTGATAGTAAAACGAGAGAGAAAGAATAGAGTAATCGATGTGAATGTTCGCATATACGATAAGAATAAAAAGAAAATGAGGAAGAGAGAGAGAGAGAGAGAGAGAATGAAATCGTTGATTTTATTTGTTACGTCTTCGTTTTAGATGTTTGCATTGCAAGTATTGAACAGTTTGTGTTCAACACGTCAATCGAGTAAAAGAAGTTTTTTTGTTCGATGAAATCTGAAATTTTTCGGCGTCGATTTTAGTTGTTCAACAATCGATTCGAACGGCGAAAGTTTTCAAACCCAATCTTCTTCTACCGAAACATCGAGATATCAAAGTGAAGGATGGTCAATGGGTTGAAAAGGGCGCGATTTTAACACTACAGAACAATCTCGTTTTATATCCCGGTGAAAATGTAAATAAATCGAACAACATTTCACATTCAATTCCATCGATTTTCTTTTCTCTTCAGACGACAATCGCCTATGATTACACAATTCGATCGAAAGTACCCGGTTTTCTTGTGATTACAACCGAATCTGTCAAACCCTATCCACATAGTCCACTATACCGATATGTGAATAGTGGTAATGACGTCAAAAGGAATTTCCTACACGTTATTCCACCACGACGTCAAGCAGCATTTCGGCTAGTCGATCAAATATAGTGATGATGAGTTGCTTTTGTCACGGGTAGGATAGATGTCGAGTAAAAAATAAACGTCAAGTGATCGATGTTGTTTTGTTTTTCTTCGTTGAAATATCTGTGCTTGATGTCAAACATGTAATCGATGTTGTTCTTGTAGATTTGTCATTTTGAAAAAAAAAGCACGTAAACAAAAGCAAGAAGAATTTTCTTTCTTTTCAGCCATTATGAAATCATTGATTTAAAAATAATGAAACACTTGTGATTGGATTTTGAAGAAAAAGTATTTTTCATTATGACTATTGGCATTCAAACTCAACATCGTTGTCGAACTTGTTTCTCACTGATACAACGTGATCGATCATCAGCATATCAAAAATCTTATCATTTGTTTAAACATTTCGAACGACGAAAATTTCAATTGAAAACTCGTTGTTGCCATTCGTATCCGCGAACTCGACGAAATTCAACTGTGTGTTTTAGTGATTTGATTGATCGTTATTTACATGTACAAATATCGCCACGAACCGATTCATCGAATTTCATTTGTTCAGATTGTTCGATGAGTCTGTTAGATATTGAACAATGTGCAAAATATGTACGAAAAACTATTCAACAATTAAAAATCAAACTTAATAAATCGAATCAATTGAGAACATCATCATTATCCGTTCGTTTACAAAATAAAAAACAAGGCAAACAAATTCTCAAAGAAGAATTCATACCCATCGGAAATCTTGAATCCGATGAAGAGTTCGAAGATGATGACGAGGTGCGAACATTTGTCTTTCGAAATAAATATGATGTGTATGTCTGTTCTTTTCTGTGAATAGGAGATGGATGATGAACAAGAAGAGACGAAACCGTCGGTGTCATCATCGAATGGCGAATTATTTTCGAATATGCAAACACCGATAAAAACATCTTCAACAAGAATTCATCCGTGCAATAATAACAATAATGATGATGATGATGATGAAATCGGTTTAATAAAATCATCACCGAATTTCTATCATTCAAAAAATTCTCTGTCAACATCGAATGGTTTGATAACAACAAGTAATCTACTTGACGGAGCAAATTCGAATCTATTTCAAATGCATTTGGCACAAATAATGGCATCAACAATCAACGCAAATTCGCCTTATCCCGATACGAATAATCATCCAATGATAAATACATTGGCCAATATACAAAAAAATCTTTTCATGCAATATTTCAACGATTCAACAGGTGCTACACAAGCAGTGACATCGACGCCTGTCAAATCAAATAATAAACACGCGAGCAGCGGAAGAAAACGAAAATCAACACCCGAAAAACGCGCAATATCGAATCATCCATTGCCAATAAACAACAATGGCGATGTAGGATTTTTATTCAAATCGTAGAAAAAGAAAATATTTCTTCAATTCAGGTCTCACCAACAATGGAACACGATTCATCTGATGCATATCCATTAGAATTAACAACAAAAAGTTCTCATGAAAACAATCGAGTTCTAACTTCATCATCATCGAACATTCAAAATCTAATGGTTGGTTTTTGTTCTTTATTTTATTATTTTACTATTTGTTTTCCCGTTTTTTCTTTGTAGACTAATGGTAGTCCAATGAATTCTCAAATGTTCGACGAGAACAAAGAAAGTCTTCCATTGAATGAATCATCACTTTCGCCCTCGTTAATTCGTCGACCACTTTCAACTAAACGTGCTAAATCTTCGTCTTCCGATTATCCGCATAAACTTAAAATTCATATTTCATCAACATCATCACCATCGAGCACGCATTTGCTCTCGCCAAATCAACAAATAACATCGCCCGATCATCAACAACAAAAACAACAGAAAAAACTCGATCCTCGACCGTGTGTCGAATGTGGAAAGATTCTTTTCAGTGATAAAACACATTTACTTCATTGTCAAACGCATGCTATCAATGAAAAACAATGTTGGATATGCGGAATTCAAGATGACGATGTCAAAAAACACATTGCCAACGAACATGGTAATCTAAAGTTCACCAATTCAGGTTTCAAGGTACGATAATCAATCGAATTCTGAAGCAAGAGAGAATGTTTTGTTTAGTGTGAACATTGTGAAAAGATTTTTCCGGCCTACGCAGATCTTCAAACACATATGCGAGATCATAATAAGAAAAAAGTATTCAATCGACTTGATTTCTTTGATTTTCAATCATTTTTCTTCTCGTCTAGCCATTCGAATGTCCGATTTGTAATAAACGTTTCGGTCAACAGGGCAATCTCAGTTGTCATTTACGAATACACAGTGGCGTTAAACCATTCACATGTATGCATTGTGGCAAAGCATTTCGTCATTCGAACAGTCTTCGACGACACGCACGTACAGTCCATTCAGCAACACGTGCAGCAACACCTAATTCGAGTTCAACAAATCCAATAGCTTCATCTCTACTTGCAACAACAAGTAATTCAATGGTTTCAATGGCAAATGATTATCATCAGCTCGATGCCTACGATGATAATACTGAAGGCTTAATGATTGCATCCGATGATGGTGAATCAATACAATCAACGGCTGATCTACCGTCGCCATCGATATCTAATGCACAGAACGATAGTGATTCTCATGAACAGTATGGAACAAGTTGATCTGAACGAACGTCTTTGTTAACCGCATACGTGCATTAGAAATCTCTTGGAATATATATTATACATATTCATTTCGTTTGCAATAGAAAAACAAATATGTTTCTTCTGTCTTTTGGCCTTGAATTCTACATGTACATTGAAAAGTTCAATTTCAATGTACGTTTTTCGTTTTTTTTCCTTCCTTTCTTTCTTTTTCTTTTGTTTGTTTGTATAGTTTATTCTGAGTGAACAGTATTTCTTATGTAGAATGGCCTTTCATTTTTCTTTTTCGTTCTGTTTGTTTGTTCATTTAGTGTTACTTCTTTCTTTATTTGAGAACAGTGAACCCCCCGTTGTCAAGAGCAGTATTTTCCATCTAATTCAATATGTGTATGTGTCTATTAGTCAAGAAAGATCGTTTTTGTTGCCGGTGACTATCGAAAACAAAACATCCGAAGGCGAGAACAGTTTTGTCTGTGTGTGTAAATCTTTTGCGAGAACAGTATACATGTATTTGTAGTTTTTCTTCCGGTGTGAAAAACAGCAAACTACTACTCGTATTATGGAAAACGAAAGTTAAATCTAAAGAAATTCATCACTCCCGGTCCTGTGTTTCTTGTCTATTATCTATCTAGTCTGTCGATTATTTTTCTAAACATATAATCTGTATGGGTTCGATCTTTGTTCTATGTAATCGTGTAATTTAGTTCTTCTGTGTTTGTGGCTAAATTTTTTCTTTTCTTTCTTTGTAGTTGATATTTCAAAAAACAAAACCTAGAATGTTGCTTAGTTTCTGTTTTTCTTTTTCATTTGCAACACTAGATTTTTTGGTGGTGCTGCTGTTCAGTTTTTTTTTCTGTCTTCCCGTTTTCTCTCTTTCTCTATTTTCTTTTTGTTCGCTAACTGCGTACAAATAGTTTCTTCTTCTTCTTCTTTTTCTCCTATTCTACAGTTCTTTTTCTGTTTCGTTTATCTTACTATTACTATTATCACTATTACAGGCTTGTTGAGAATATTTCTGTGAAAAACAAAACACAAACGAGACCGTGTGTGCTATTGATATTGGTTCTAAATAAATTCTAAATTGGAGTATATATATATATATATACATATATGCATATAAAAGCTAAACATAGGATTTGTTTTCAAATGATCATCAACGATTTTTCTTCAGATGGAAAGACGTCTCGATGATATACAAAAACGTCTGGAAAGTACGATAAATCATCCCTGGTGTCGGGTTTATTCGAATGAAATCGATCGACTATCATCGTGTCTATCGAATCGTATACCGATCTATCGAACACGTTTAACACGTGAACAACTATTAGATTCAATAAAACATATTCAAGATCTAGAAATTAGTTCTCAAACAAACGATTTATATCGTCGTTCATTAGCTAATTATCTTCTACTTCTATCGATTCATACACATAAACTTGTTTGTAGTTTAGTATTGGATCATGCTTTTCGTTTAAAACACCATTTAATCTATTGGCAAACACATAAATATGAATTCTTGCAAACATTACTTTGGTTCGATTCGAAACGTGATGAAATACGTATAAGTGAAAAAGTGAAATTTCTTATTAGTCAAGAAGATTTTCTTGCCAATATCATCGGACATTTAGCATATAGAATATCAAATCTTGAACAACAAGATAAATTCAATCTTGATTTACTTATGGAGTCAACTAATGAACTACATCGAATCTTTTTCGAACAACAAACAGTCGAATATAATGCGCAAAGTGATCTGTCCGATGTGGTCGAATTATATTCGCAAATATTGAATTCATTCGATGAATATCAAATGCGTTGGCATGAGAAAATTCAACTCTATTATCGGCCAACACATTTCAAACGATACTTGCCCTATTACATTTGTTTAAGTGCCATTGGTGTTTATACGCTCTATAAAATCTATTCGAATAAACAAGCAATTCATGATTATGTATTGACATCTTATGATTCATTGAAATCATTCGCTAATGAACATTTAGTAGATCCATTGAAGACAATTTATACATCAACATTTCACTCACGTTCATCCGATGTTGAATTTGAAAATTCGAAAATGAATTATATTAGTTCGAAGAAAATTCTCGAAGAAATGCTCGAAAACTACGGCCGACAACATGCAACAGCACTCGCTCAAATCAATCAAACGACTGTCGATGATTTCCTTTCGACATTAAAACAGAATGCAATCAATGAAGATATGAATATTGTAATGAAACATTATCAACACGAACTCGATTCACCTATTCGATCGGCTATTCTCGGAGATTTAATCAAAGGTATTTTGATTCAAGTGCAAAAAGTCAAAGTCGATGGCGAAGGTTTAGTTATTCAAATCGATCAATTAATGAAACAGAATGAAATCAATTTTAGCCTACTTGCGACTATACCAGCTATTTTATTAATGACTTTTTTTACAATTGCAACGAAAAATTTCGTTGCTAATCGAGTAATTAAACAACGACGATATGATCTGTCCACACTTCGACAACGAATCATACGTAAACTAAGAGAAATCGAACATGTTTTAATACTCAATGCTGAATCACCTGCGTTGATTATCAATCAACATGGTTTACTTGTTTTCGATCGAAATCAACATGAACCCAGTGATCAAAACGATTTGATAATGAGTTATTTAACTTACGGTCATTTTCTTTCACTTGTTTACGAATTAAAAGATTTAACTACGCAATTAAATTCGAAACGTATGCTTTCGAAAGAATTCAATGAAGATATTAATTTTCTAACTTATACACAATTGACAATTCAACAGAAACTTGCGCTTATTCAACAAATTTCTCATTCATATTCGTTTCTTGTCCATGGATAAAAATTTAGGTGCTTATTATTTCTTCCCCTTCGATGACGAATCCGAGTGTTGCTATTTTTGTTGTTTTTCAATAAACTTTTGTCATTATTTCAAATAATATCTTCTGACAGGTTTTCGTTTGATCTTATTCATTTGAAAAGATTTTTTCTTAAGATACCGAATAATTGTTTTTCGTCAAAGATCTATGTTGATCATCATTTAATTAAATAGGAGGAGACAGATAATTGATTCAATGTCTTTGAAGTTCATTGAATCAAATAGATACTCATCGATATGACAACAATGTTGACCTTTTCAACTCAACCAACTAGATCTAATGATGATGATTACATGCTTTCGAAATGTGTATATAAACATAAACAAGCCGTGTCTTTCTCCGAAATCGAGTTACTCGTTTTTTTATATTTCCCATTCAATAGTAATTAAAGATCATTAAGTTATGATTTACTTTCGTTTTTTTTTATTATTATTATTATAATCATAAACCAAATACAGAAAAGAGAAAGAGGAAAACTGCAAAAGAAAACATATGTAAATATGAACAGATAAATCAGTAGAAAAGTCTATGAATATCGTTTAATGTTCTACTGTGTGTATATTTATCGTGCTAAGAAACAAACAGCAGCTATTGTTTATTGACTAGAAACCGAGATTAATGATGGTTAGTTTGAATATCATGAACATGTCGTTGTTGGCGGAGACATGAATGCCGTATACAATGAATGATGATGATGATGAAGAACATTAGCAGCAGCAACAGCTAGTGGATGTTTCATTTGAAGGAAACGGTATTTTTCTGCATCGGCTTCGGTAATACGTTTTTCTTTTGCACGACGATTTTGAAACCAAATCTAAATCAATCGAGAAAAAAAAATTTGCATTTTAAATTGAATAAGTTGTTTCAAGTGTGTGTCTACTTTGACTTGCGTTTCCGTCAAATTTAATGAAGTCGAAAATTCGGCTCGTTCAGCAATAGTTAAATATTGTTTATCACGAAATTTCTTTTCTAATGACAATAATTGAGTTGTTGTAAATGGTGTTCGTGGTTTTCGATTTTGTTTGTGTTTACGAAGTGAACAGATTTTTGCATTGATTTTCGGTAGTTCGTTATTTCGAGCTTTATCAATGATTTCGGCATCGGGTAGCCAAGGTGTTTGAGAAGTTGAAGACGATGGCCAAGATACACGAGCAAAACTTGCGCCATTCGACGATGACGACGGCGAATATTGAAAACTTTCGTTGCTTGTCGATTTCGATGGACTGGTTATATGAGCTGGATGAGAAAGTTCGTCGATTTTTTGAGAAGAATTTATCAACGAACGAATACTAAAGTCCGTATTGCGTTTAACTTTTTTCGATACATGATCCATAGTTCGAGCGATTGATCGGAGAGATTTAATTCTAATTTGTGAAATCAAATTTACCTTTTTCGTCGTTCTCTCTTTTCTCTCTCTCTCGCTCTCGTTTGTGCTCTTTCTCCTAAAGAAAAAATCTGATTGGTTTGAGCAATGAACTGATTGGACAAGAGCGCAAGAGAGAGACACACACAGCAAAACGATCAAGAATATCAATATTCGTTCGCTTCAAAAAAGAAAAGAAAGGAAATCAAAAGTTTATCCATAAAACGGAAATCATACGTAGAAACTCAACTCTGTGCATCTTTAATCGCAAGGGATCAATCACTATAAAACTATCATTAATTTTCTCGATGCAACAAATCTCGATAATTTTATTTCGACAGGTAAACGCCTCCGAGCTCGAGACATTCAACGCGAGCTAAATGACAAATTCACGTTTGATTTGTTTAGCTCAAATGAGATGAGGTTAACTCTAATACTACGACTCAAAACGGGCAATTAGATGATAGGTGAAGAAAAGCATCTATCACTATCAACGATTGACAAGCGCAACGAATGATGATAATATGTGAAGATATATTCTTTTTCTCGACATGATGTAATCCAAAACTAATCACGTTAAATGTCTTTTTCTCCATGTCATTAAGCGAATATGCTGAAATTTGATTTTTTTTGTATTTTGTTTTATCAGCATGAAAATCAATGATTTGGAAGAGACTTGTTTTTTTCACATTTCGAAATCATTCACCTGCTTCGTTTTTAATATCATTCTTGCAATTAAATGATCATTGTTTTGTCACATTTCAAGAATGTCAAAATATGCAAATCAATTTATTCGAACTCTCTCTCACTTTCTCGTTCTTTTTTTTTGTTTTGACGTTTCAAATTGACTTTTCGTTTTTCTTCTTCTTCAATTGACTATGCGTGACACACTCATTTACATGATATTTGATAATTGAGAGAAATTAATGGTCTTATCTTCATCGTTTTGTATATGTTTGTCTTTTTTGAGTCGAAGATAAATGTGATCAATCGAGATAATTAAACATTGAACGACAAGGCTTCATTAGACAATTCTTAGCAAAAAACGAGACTCGATTTGCCCAAATACGATCATGCATAATTGCAAATCAACGTAGATTAGTATTGAATTAAGTCAAATCATTGAAGGTATTTCATTAACGCAAAATATGCTAACTCGATATTTCTTCGTTTACGTCGGTAGATTTTAATTAACTACGATTTTTTTTTCATTTTCCACCTTTCAATCAATCACCTTTACCTACGTATTTATTGCATGCGCAAAATCAAGATATGTATACCGATTAACTGATGATATTCAACCTCACTACTCTCGCGTTTTCATGGGCAAAGCTTATTAAATAAATGATCGTACATTTTCTGTCTCCTTTTCTTATCAACCCCAATCTAATTAATGCATGTTATACAATGTCTTAACGCTTGTCAATAATTAAAGATGATGGATTATTGGTAATTAGAGGTTCGTAAAATAGAAGCAAAATCGAAAATTAGAGTTTGTCCGAATGTTCAAATGGAGAAATGGGCACACGAGAAAGTCGACGTGCTGCATTGAGAACATAACGAATTTTTTGCACTTTTTTATTGTTACCATTTTTGCCGCCTTGATAAATATCATCACTTTCGATTTCAGTACGAATTTCCATTTTTTGAACGATCAATCGAACGAGATTGGTAATTTTTTCCAATTGTCGTTGCATATCTTTTTGTCTAAAAGGAGATCGTCTCTTTCGAAAATCAATTCTTCTCAATTATAAACCTTCGTTTTTGTTTGTACATTTCAAGGAAAAAGGCATTTTCAGGTTCGTTTTGATCATGTGCGTCCAACACATCATTCGTATTGATTGTCTTGGCAATCCACTGAAACGAAATACGTTATTCAAATGAATCAAATTTGAAATGTATATCAAACCCGTTTAAATACGGTTGTCGCTCGATTACAAAAGCCACGATTGATATAAACACGAAGTTCATTTTTGGTTAAATGTTGAAGGATTTTTTGTGGAATTTTCTTTTCTAAATTAGTATGCATTTGAACCTAAATTCAATCGAATAGGATCTCGTTCAGTTTTTTTCTGACAAACGAACTTGTGAAGCGAGTCGTTTTAATCGAGCATTCTGTTGAATCTGCATGAGATCACCGATGGCTAAGCCAACGAGTAGATTCATAAGAAGAATCGGCATGATAATACCAAAGAGAAGTAAAATAATTAGATTTAAAGCACTGAAATGTTGCTGGTGACTACGTTCGAGATATGAACGTTCGAAATCAAGTTCACCCAACATCATTGTTATAGTTTTCAAGACAATTAAAAATAATTCTTGTAGATTAGCTGGATTTAAATCCTAGAATAGACAAAATTAATAATTTCTCGTTTTTTCGAAAAATCAATATATTTTCTTTGTTTTTACGAGAGAAAATGGTTTGATAACACAAAATGTTAACGCAAAACCAATGATTAATATTGAAAATAATGATAGAACATGAAGTAATGTTTTCATGATTTCTAAAAACATGATAACATAAATTCCGTAGATATCAAATCTTGCCAAGAGAAACAGCAATGCAAAATAGGCAGTCAGAATCGATATCGAACCGGCAACCCATTGATAATGCCAAGATTGATCGAATAGAAACGGAAATGCGAATACACTTGTCGTGACATATAATATCCATTGAATGTAATTCTCAATATCGGAAAAATACTGCCAACCATCTTGAATCAATTGACCAATTTCAAGAACAAAATTAACAAAACAATAGACAACAATATACCAAATAGCGATGAGTTGAAATAGAGTCGCTTGTTGTTTGAATGAAATGAAATTTGTCGTCGAACAGAAATGTTCAGTCCAAGTCGATGGATCGTGATGATTACATGATGAAAATGTAATGATAAAATATGAGAGAAGGAAAAGAAAGAGAAGATAGAAGCTCAAATATAAAACATGAATTGGAAATCCGTATAGGAGCCATTTTTGACGGAGTAGTGTCTCGCAAAGAGGATGACTGAGATGATTTGTTCGGCCGAATTTGACCATCATCTAAATCGAGAAAGATTTTTTTCTAAAGAAAACAGAAAACTTGTGATTTCATCAACAGACATTTAACGGCAACATAGGATATCGATATTCTTTGCCATTGATTTGTTTCGTGTCCATCCAATTGATATAATGAAAATCATAGACCAACTAGAACACGAAAAATGTTCGTTCGATCGATCGAAAAGAAGAAGAAGTAGATTTACGTGAAAATCTCGATGTTTTCGATCGGTATGACTCGGTGTAATACATCGATCGAATAAGATCGGCACACATTCGGGCAAATGTTCGATTAAACCGAGCAGAGGCGTTTGATATTTTTGACTTTGTAAGTCCAATGCTTCTTTCCAACTAAACGAGAAAATACGATCTCAATAAACAAACAAAAATAAAAAAGCATTACCGGTCATGAGAAATAATTGCGAGACAAACATCCTTTTGTTTATGTTGAATAGCCAAGTCGAAGAATGTTTCACCATCGTTGTTAGTTACAAATTGAGCTGCTTGTGTTAATAACAATTGAATACAGTCGACATGTCCCGATTGTGATGCTAAATGAAGTGGCGTCATACCCAATCGATTCGTTGAATTGATGAGATGTGCATGTGCTTGAAGGATTGTATTGACGGTCGACACATGTCCGTGAACGGCTGCTTCGTGTAGAGGCGTGTTACCGTCGTAGCTTTTCGTGAATTGTGCGCCTTTGTGAAGAAGTAACTGAACGACACGTGTGTGTCCGTTTTGACAAGAGAGATGCAACGGTGTTTGACCGAATTGATCAGGTTCGTTGAGAATACGTTTGAAACCAGGAGTGTCGAGCAATTGACGGCAAGTATTGTATCGACCGTATCTAAAATAACAGTCGAAAGGATTATTCGAAAACGAAATCTTCGTGAATTATACTCGGCAGCGAAATGAAGTGACGATTGTCTTTGATTGGTTTTCTTATTGATTTCAGCTCCATGTTGAATCAATGTCGTTAGAACATTGACTTGTCCTTCACGTGATGCATAATGAATCGGATAGAATCCATCGGTATCACGTTGATCGAATAATGTTCGATAATTCTCTCGAGTGAATAGGACATTGCCGATTTTGTCGATGGGTAAATTTTGCATGATGAGAAAATGAAGAAGATTTCGATCGGACTCATCTCGATAGATTAATGAAGCCTTTTGAGCAAGAAGAAAGCAAACTGCTTGTACCGATGATTTCAGCGCAGCGACGAGGACCGGCGTTCGTTTCGAGACATCTCGAGCATCGATATCCGCACCCTAGATGAAAACATGAGTTCAGATTCAAATGAAGATCAGAGTGTTTTGTTTTACAGTTTCAAGAAGATATTCAATCACATCAATATGATCTCCCATTGCCGCCCTTTGAAACACGAGAATAAAATCGAAAATTTTCTTTTCTGTTGTCACGATTTACTTGTGTAAAGGTGTCATGCCTTGAACGTCGGTCATACGAATAACTTTCGAAACTAATTCCGATTGACAACTGAACATTAATTTGAGAATTTCAATTGAACCTTGAGATGATGCGAGATGAACAGGTGTCGAAAGATCTTCCTGTTGATCATCGATTTTACCGCCATTTTGAAGGCAAATTTCGACGGCTTCGATATTTCCTCCTAAACGAAACTTTGATTTATTAAATTTTGCGATAATAAAAACAAGTTTACCTATCACAGACGAATGCAATGGTCGATGATTTTCAGCATCACAATAATTCAATATACTCTCCGTTTCATATCCCAATGATTTCGCTAAAACTCTCGATTAAAAAGAAAATATTATTAAAAAAATTTTTCATTTACCAATCGTAAATAGATGATTGAAAACTCGATTGCTATTGTTAATCGCAGCAATATGAATCGGATAGGTGCCGACGTCACATTTTTGACAAAGTCGAGCTTGATGATTGGTCTTCAAACGACAAACATATATTCGTTCAAAATGAACTATTTTTCTTTACGAGAATTTTGGCTGCATCGATATTATCGGTCAATGCAGCATAATGCAACGGAGTTCGACCGTGTTCACCACCGAGATTGACATGTTCAGGTCTTTTTGTCAGAAGGAACTTTTCGAGAAAAAAAATACAAATCATCAATCGAAATAAGAAAAACAGGAGTCGGCCTACTTCGAGAGCTTTCGGTTGATTATGTACAATTGCTAAATGAACAGGTGCTTCGCGTTGTTTATTCAATGCATTGTCGATGACACCATTGTCCAACAAAAATTCAATTGCTTTTACTGCACTATACCGAACAGCGTGGTGCAATGGTGTCCAACCGTTTTTGTCTTCCATATTGAGATCTGCAAGTTTTTAATTGTATTTAAAATAAATTTTGATGTTTTTAAAATAATCTCTACCTCCGTTATGTCGAGCGATGCATGCTAAGATCGCTACTCGATTTCGTCCGGCTGCACTATGTACAGCGCATATGCCCGATGGATTGGCAACGGTTAATTTATTTATATCATCCTCAATCAATCGTTCAAATTCCTCGATATTTCCATTGCCTGCACACTGAAATTGACCCGTCAAAAGTTTATTTTGGGTTTTTGGGAACATATTTTCCTACCCGAACAACATAATGTGGACTGTCTGAGAATAAACAGATGTCTTTATGATTTCCATTGGCTTTGTTTGGTTCATTAAGTTGAATTAACAGTGTTGATAAATTAGTCATTTCCTTTGCTACTGGTTCGTTTCGATGTTTTGTCTGTCGAGAAAAGATTCCTCGAAATAATTTCGATGGAGATTGTATTGAATGAATAGGCTCGTTATCTGGTAATGATATATCATTCTCAGAAATCGGCTGATCATTGATCAATAAAGTTTGAGAACTTTGTGAATGCATTCTAAAACAAGATTGACTTTGGAAATAGTTTCTTTTAAACTCGTTTTATAGTAACTAGAAATCTCATTTTGTTACAACATCATGACGAAGCATAAAAAAAGAAAGAAAAAATGAGATACATTACCATCATGTTCGATAATTACTTTTCCCAAGGATTCCTGTCGAATACGTTCGCACATACAGTGAGAGGGAAATCTCGGCAAACGTCAAGAGAGTCTTCTTCTTTTTTTCAAAGAGAAAAAACATTTCCATTCGAGTAAAATATTAATGATACCTCAGGTGCTCAGCGGCAAATGCAGACCTATTTCCTGCATCATATTTTCTCTTTTGTTGTCTGGAGTGAATATGTTTTTTTTTGACAAAGTTCGTTACATGTAAATATTTATAATTATTATTCATTGTTATGACAAATACAAATGAATCGATTTTGAGGAATATAGATCGATTTATTAATGGGAACCGAAAGGTTTTTTGTTTGTTTTTTGGGTACTTTAATCAGGATGACTTATTTTCTATGATGAAATACAAACGCAATCATAGATTAAACAATCTGAGGGTGTTACAACATAGGTTTTATCTTAAAAATAATTATTTATTTGATATTTCAGACACACGAGCACCAGAAAATAGATATAATTAATGAATTGTCGTTTTCTTTTCTTTTTTTAAATTGACTTTGCAAAAGCACTTGACAAGACTGTAAATCTAACTATATCCATGGATAAGTAATATCTCGCCTAATTTAATTCTGTCAAAACAATATTCATCTTTGGAACGGATATGACACAGTAGAAATAAAACTATATTTTCACTATTGATCAAGTTAGAAAATCGCGATTTGGATTCAATCAATCGTTGTTCTACTTCGGCTATATTTGACATGATTTTTTTTAATATAGTCTTCAATCAATTAAATGTGTAGTACGCAAATATATGTCATGATATGACTAATTTCGAAGGCGAGTTGTCAAGCATGATTTTCGTGATTCAAACAACTTGAGAGGTCGCTATACTTCAATCAACATTTGTATATTTCGAAAGGATTGGTTTACTAATAATTATCTTTCAATGACTCACAAAATGACATTGATATCGATATCGAATCGATAAGTTAGAAGTCATTAAAAGGTTTTATGAAAATAATCAACTCATAGATTTTCTTTCGTAATTAATAAAACACTATGTTCAATAGCAAATGACGAAAGATCGGTTAAAAGATTTACAAAAAAACGTAAGTTCAACAAGTTGATCATATGCAATTAATTATCAATTTTTATTTGTAGACAGCATGGTCGCGTGTTTCGTATCGTCGAATGTCTCGACAAGTACTAGATCTCTCTACTAACTGCTCATACTAATTCGACTAACGTTTTCTTCGAGAACGAGTGAGATGTAATAATATGTGTCCATATGCATGTTTAGTTTGCCGTTCTTTTTTTTCCTAAAGAAATGAACTATTTTTTCTTTCGAATGATTAATGAACTCATTTCTTTGTTGAATCTAGTCTCGAAGTCATGATTCGCAAGTTTTTACACCTGATAATGCTGTACAATTAACAATAAATGAATATGACCCTGAACATAATGTTGCCGAATTTTTAGCTCAAGTTCGCGACGATAAATTGTTTTTTTTATTTTGTTTGAACAGAAATATAAATTTTAGATCGATTTAATTCGTTTATTAATCGATAAAATTGAAGAACTTACAAAAGAAGTCGAAGTTCTTCATAAGAAAAAACTCGAACCATTAGCTGATCCAAGTAAATGAATTCGTTGAAAAAAAACAAACAGCTCTTTTATTTCGATTTCATTTAGAAATCGACCAAGAACTCGATGATAAAACGGCGGATATAAAAAAATTAGCCTACGAAATTTCAACAAAATTAAAAAGTATTTTCGATATTCAATCAAAATACTTCGGTTTTATTTCTTCGTCTGTTTAGAACTCGAGCAAATTCAAGAAAGTCAAACAGTTGCCGATAAAGCCTCTGCTCAATGGCGTATTCAATCCACTCAAATCTTTTCCATAACTCGACGTTTTCGAGAGATTATGGATGCGTACAATGCCGAATCAGTTTCACATCGAGAACGATGCAAAAACGTCATCATTCGACAATATGAAATCGGTAAGTCAAACGAAAAATCGAAACAAGAAAAATTCTGATTCAAATTCTGTTCAGCTGGCATTCGTAAGACCGACGAAGAGATCGAAGAAATGATCGAGAATGGCTCACGAGTCTCAATTATCGTCGATATCGAAGCGGCTCGACAAGCTGTTCGAACAATCGAAGATCGACATCAAGATATCTTGAAACTTGAAAAATCCGTTCGAGAATTACATGAAATGTTCAGCGAACTCGCTCGGCTTGTTGCAACTCAGGGTGAAATGATTGATAATATTGAATTTAATATCCTGCAGGCGACTGAATTCGTTGGTCAAGCCGTCGATCAAACAGCTCAAGCCGTTCAAAGCAAACGAGCTAGTAGAAAGGTAGAGAATTGATTCTTTTCTGCAACAGACATATTCGCATTTCGTTTTTTTTTTATGTTTTAGAAAAAAATCTACGTGATAATTATTCTCCTTGCTGTATTTTCCATATTAATATTCATTTTGTTTTCGTATCTTTTTATTCAGAAAAAAGTTCTCTTAGGTTAGACACAGTGAGATTTGGTTTGTTTTTTTTCTTCACTAATAATAATAATAAAACGAACGATGATGATGATTCATCAATCAATTTTCTATTGGTCGATACGATGTATCACTAGTGCACAAATGATTTAGTTCTCTATGCAGAAAAACACACAAATGCCGGCGTTCGATGTATTTTTTTTTCTTCTTATGATTCATTTCTTCTTCAGATTGAATGTTGTTGAATTGACTGAATTTCAATGACGAAAGATCGATTACCAGCTTTGAAAGCTGTAAGTTGGAAGCATTTATTTTCTTTTTCAATTTCGAAAATCGAAATTTTCTCAGGCACAAAATGCAGAAGATAGCGATCCGGATGCAGCTTATTCGGCGATTAATATGGAAGATAATAGTCGGTTTATGTCCGATTTTTTCACTCAGATCGATTCAATTCGAACGAATATCGATAAAATCAGCGAGCTTGTCGACGAAGTCAAACGTCTTCATTCGACAATCTTAGCTGCGCCACAAGCTGATGATCGAACAAAAGAAGAACTCGAAGAAAAAATGGCGGATATCAAAAAATTAGCTAATGATGTCCGACAAAAATTAAAAAGTACGTCGAATATAAAACGAAAATGATCATTTCAGTTTTTGTACATCATCCGAATTAGTCATGGAAAACGAATTAGAACAAGAAAGCAACGATAGTTATCGTACCGCTGATATGCGTATACGAAAAACTCAGGTGTCCTTTCGATATTGTGTCTTAGTTGCTGTTGATTAGTAGACAGATATATAAAAAATATTCTCCCCGACCTTTTTTTGACTATTGTTTTGTCTTAAATGTTATGCTTTTCTTTTCGTTGTCATTCAAGAAATGGAACAAGAACACGAACAAGCTCAAACATCATCAACGAAAACTCAAGCACAAATACGTATTGAAAAATCTCAGGTAGTACAAAAGCACAGATCTATCAATGCTGACACGACACAATACAAATCGACTTGTCTTTTTTACCTTGCTGTTGTTTTAAATTATTGAGAAAGAACAAAAAAAATCTATCGAGCTCTTGTTATTTCTATTTAGCATGCGACTTTGTCACGGAAATTCATCGATGTGATGAATTCATATCGAAATGCCGAAATTGAATATCGAGAACGTTGTAAAGCTCGTATTCAACGTCAACTAGAAATCAGTGAGAACCAAAAAAAATCATAATAATCGAATTCCATATTGTGTCGTGTCATTTCGTTCGATGTTGTGTTGTTTTCTTTTTTGGTGTCAAATCATTTTTCGTTTTCTCTAGTTGTATAATCAGTTGAAACGATTTAATAATCTTATGATGAATTATCATCTAGCTAAACGAGAGTATTTCGAAGCGAGTAAAATGAAATTACTCAAACAGATCGAATTGAGTGAATATTTTTCTCGTTTCGTTCGAACTGATTATGCAAAATATATATTTATCTATGCGTTTGATGTTGTTTTTGCTTTTGTTTTTGTTTAGTTATTTGTTTTAACACAAAAATTTCGTGATGTCATGAATGATTACAATCAAGTCCAATTGGGCTATCGGCAAAAATGCAAAGAGAGAATTCAACGACAGTTGGAGATCAGTACGAATTGACAGAGAAATATTTACTTTTGCTTATTCGAACACGAAAAAGCTCGATGAACAATGAAAAGACAAACCTGTTGTATGTCTGTTTGTTTTTTAGCCGGACGATCAGTTACCGAAGGCGAAGTAGAGGAAATGTTGGAATCAGGGAATCCATCAGTTTTTACACAGGGGGTAAAAAACATCGATTGACTTCAATCACTGTTTAAATTCATGTGCTTTTCGTTCGTTGTTCGAATAGATTATGGTCGAAACAGCCCAAGCTAAACAATCACTTGCTGATATCGAAGCTCGACATGGTGATATTATGAAATTAGAGAAAAGTATCAAAGAATTACATGATATGTTCATCGACATGGCCGCTCTCGTACAAACACAGGTACGTATTTTATCTTATCTTATCTGTTTAACATTCGTAAATCGATCTCTCAGGGTGAAATGATCGATCGTATTGAATACAATGTTGTACAATCAGAAAATTTCGTCAAAGCAGCTAGTACAGACACGAAAAAAGCTGTGAAATTCCAAAGTGCTGCTCGTCGTGTAAGTATCTCAGCATGTGTCATCATAAATGCATGTTATTGTCGTACTCAATTAATAAACGCACAAATAAAAATCGTCCTAGCACACAAATCCTTAACACACCTGTTGCTTGCTTGCTCGCTTACTTTTTCTCTTTCTCTTTAAACTCTCACTCTCATATAATCGTCTTTTCGACAATGCCAAGAGAATCTAATGTCATTAATCATTTGCGTCTACGAATTTCCTAATTAATCTTGTTTAGAAAAAAATACTGCTCATTGTATGTGCTATTGTATTAATCGCTATTATTGTACTGGTTGTTGGTATTTATTTTGGTACACAGAAAAAAGCGACAGAAGTTGTTGTTGGAACTGCAGCTCCAGGACGATAAAAAAAAAGAGACCCTATAAACACTAACGGCATGGCTCGACGCTCACTGTCTATATAATTATACCGATTGTTTATTTTTTTGTTTTTATCTATTTGAAGAAATTATTTATTATTATTGGGATTATTGCTATTGTCGTCGTTGTTTTGGTGATCATTTTAGCAATTATTTTTGGTCGAAAATAGCCGTTTTGTTCTCTCGTTTTTTTTCTATTCATATTTTATTTTCAATAATTCACATTACTTTTCTCACACATATCATTCGATTGATCAGCTCCAGAATACATTTTTCTCTTTCTCTCTCTGTCGCGTTCGTACTTGTACAGATCTTATTCATTCTCTCGTCTTTCCATCAGTTTGTTTTCTCTCTCTCTCTTTTTTTTGCTATACTTTTTGTTTTTGCATGTGACCAAGTACTTTATCCATTTGCTTGTTAATTTTGTTATGTTTATTGAAGCACGTATTTCATATGAATCAAAACAAAATATATATATCTATATATACGACCAATTATACCCCTGAACCATTCGTGTCCCTGCTTTTAAAGCTTCGATATTGTTTGTCTCGATATTAGAAAAAAAATGTCGTGTCTGTTTCTTTTTCTATTTCTCGTAGAGAAAATGTTGTCTTTTGACAGTAGCTGGAATTATATCCGCTCTGTTGCTACTCATTGTCGTTGGTCTGATTTTAAATGCAATACGATAGAAGAAGAAGAAGAAAAAGACGAGAAACTGTATGAAACGAGAGCAATATTTGCAGATATAATTTCATGATATTGATTTAGGCAAATATGTATTTGAGCTCTATTTGCATGATTGTTGTTATAGAAGTGAAATACACTTGATAAATAAATCCAATCGTTCGTTTTTTTTTCTCATTTTAATTTCTGTTTTTCAGAAAAAAATTATTATACTTATTTGTTTGACTATTATTCTCATTCTCGTTGGATCAATGGTTGCTGGTTGGTTAGGTCTTAAAAAATAGTGTAAGTTCAATGAGAATAATGCTTTTGTTAATCTATTGACAGAACAAAAACAAAGAATACTTAAGACGAAAATTGATTTTCATGTTTAGATTCTGGTTAATAGAAAAAAATGATCTATTGAAGAATTGTCTTAGTTGAATTTTTCCTCTCTCTCTCTCTGTGTCTTTTATTTATTTATTTTCTCTTCTTTCTCTCGAAAATCTAATCTCAACAAATCCGATTAAAAAGTATTTCGTAGAACAGTGCTTGTCTCTGTCTTAGGCTCGTGTTATTCAATGTCAAAATAAATCGAGTAATTCAATCAATCGTTCGATTTTGATTTGCTTTTTCTTGTCAACGTTATGTCATGTCAGATGTGTATGTCATGTATTCTTTTTTTTTCCTAAGAACAATTCCATGAATTTGATGTTTACTTATTTATGCAATGACAAATATTAATCTTCATGTTTTTTTTCTCTCTTTGTTTCATAGACATGTCTTACTCTAAAATAGATTATTATTATTATTATTATTATTTTTCAAATAAAAAATGTTCGATTATAAAAAAAACGAAACGAAAGAAAAACACTTGTCTTTTGTATACAAATTGAGTTTTATTTGAGATACGGTTCGAGCCATTTGGCATGAGCAGAAACTTTAGCATAAACACCCGGAGCATTGCTAGTTGCAGTTGCTGAACCGTACGATGTGATGCCAAGAACAATCCAACGACCGTCCGATTGACGAAGGAGTAAAGGACCACCGGAATCACCACTCTAAAATAGCAAAATAAAGAAAACAGAAAATGAGTTTGTCTGGTTTTTGTACCATAGTATCCGTTTTTTGATTGTAATCACCGGCGCAGATTTCTGTATTCGGATTATAAACATGACCGTACGAACGCATGCATCGATAATCATCGAAGATTTGAACCTCAGCTAAAAAAACAACAATATTCAAATTTAGAAAAATCAATTCAATTTGGGGCTATTACCTTGCTGTAACATGAAGCTTTTGAACATATTTTGTACGCTATTTTGTGAACTATCACCCCAGCCAATAATCACACCTGTTTTATTGATTAAATCTCGGCCAGTATCGATGGTAGCATAGGGTTGATATGGCAAACAAACTGAATTTATCTTCGGACCGTAGAGAACTGATTTGCCGAGTTTTAAAACAGCAATATCATTTTTACAGCAATTCTCAAATTTCGGATGACGATGAATTTCTGTGACTGTATAATAATTCATTGGGTTTAATTTACCAAGAATTGAATGTACGCCAATGATAGCTTTCATATCACTTGCTGTTGTCTGTGTTAAACAATGTGCAGCAGTGATAACCGTGTTTTCATTGACGAGAACACCAGCACAATTCCAACCGTGCCGAGGTCCCGTGTACAATGAAACCATCCAAGGCCTTAACATCCAAAAAATTATCTTTGAAAAGATGAGAAAACAAGTTTGATTTTACCAAGTATGCCAAATGGCATCATCACCACCTTTGATCTTCGAAATAGTTTGTTGTTTGTGATAGATATTCGGTTGTTCCTCGGTTGCATATCCGCAACCTCGTGACGCCATTTCTTGATGCGTCGTTTGCGAATGTCCCATGAAAAAGGCGCGGAAACGATAGAATAATTCGAGAAGATACTCTTTGATTGTTGTTGCTGTTTGAACGATCTTATCGCCAAGTTTATTAAAGAATTGACCACCTTCTTTTGCTTTCGTTGGTACTGCATCAATTTCGACGATACCATTGACACAAAGGATCAGGAGAATAACGCTCATACTAACACTTATGCGAGACATGATTATGAAAGATTATGATGTCTACTCGGTCTTTTTATAATGAATAATACCATCTGTCCTATTACGTTTAGATAAACAAAAACGCCTTTCTCTTTTTTTCTCTCCCTCTCTTATCCAAGAACATCCGATAATCGAGATGGGAAAGAAAAAAAAGAAACGAGTTTGTACATCTCGAGAAATTACTCATCTTGCGTAGGTAGAAGAAGATTACATCTTAACATCTGTTTCTTTTCTATTATTAATATAAGCTCGATAAGAGAATTTAGTCTTGATGAATATGGTCAGAAGTTTTGCTTTTTTTTTATTTCATTTCTATGGCACATGGCATTCTCGTTTTTTTGACAGAAATAAAACAAGGAAGCGAAATAATAATGGAGAACAAGAGAGAGAGAAAACATTAACGACTGTAAATTACAAGCAAATAGAAAAGAAAAAGAAAGTGAATAGTACATTCAGTTTTTTTTTTTATTTTTGTTTGTTTTTCATTTCATTTGATGGCTCAAAACTTTGAATATTAGATGTTCATTCGAATTTGACTAGAGATTCATTCGTTGTTGTTGTTGGTGGTGGTGTTCGTTTCATTCGCTAGTTTTTGTTGTTGTTGATATTGAAGATAGAAATTTTGGAATTGTTGAAAGATTTCCTGTTGATTTGTCGTTGTCGGATCGAAGAAAGGAGATATCGCACAGTAAGGAATAAACATCGACGATGCGACAGCCGCGGCAGCAGCCGCTGCTGCAGCTGCAACACTCGTCGGCGTCGTGCTCGATTGATTTCGTTTCGATGCCGATAAACTTATTGGCGTGGTTCGTTTTCGTTTCGAACATAAATTCAACGGTTGTTCACTTGAAGATTTCGAAAGATCTAACGGTTTGACATCATCGACGGTGCTGGTCGATGGAATATTTACATTGCAATGTGCTGCTGGCGGTGGTACGGTGAGCAAATCAGAAGTATTCGTACTGTTCGAATCGTTTTCATTATCGGATGTTGTCGATTTTTTAACGGACGATGCAAATTTGTATTTTTTTATGCAAACATCACAACGACAATCGCCTCGATGACGAATATTCGTCGAACGAGGCGACGAGGAACTAACAGATGAAGATGACGATGATGAAACTTGATTTGTCTAATGCAGACGAACATTCTTTCATTAAAAAACAAAAAAAAAATTCTTTTTCTTACTTCGTATTTATTCACATTTTCATTCTCATTATCACTTCCATCTCGTGAATCAAAATCAGAATCAAATTCTAAATAAAAAAAAAACATAAACATCTCTTGGCTTTTTTCCTTCTATCTCTCGTATTTACCAGTTATAGTTCCATCGGTATTGAAAACAATTCGTCGATTACTTCGAACAATTCGATTGATCGATGAGACACTCGGCAATTTATCAGCCGGACAAATGCCTTCTTTTTGAAGATTTTCACGAATTTGCCAAGCAAAAATTTGAGGATTATTCCCTTTGTATTCACGAATACGTCGGACAACATCAGGCGTCGCTACTTTCGGCTTTGAACCGCCGATTAAACCCGGATTAGTCGTACCAAATAAACGATATCTATATTCAAAATCAAATCTTTGTTTAGCAAACAAATATCTATTAGATTAAGCTATCGTTAGTCGCCAACAAACACCTTTCTGTCTCTTACGCTCAAAATTCAGCTGCTAAGATAATAATACAAAGAAGTTCATCGAAATATCAAACAAAACCGAACTTACCGTTTCAAGATTTTACTAACACATCCATGAGATACTTGAAGCTAGACGAGAGAAGAACTTCGAATTGATTAATAAAGGAAATGAAATGTTCGTACTTGACGACTGATTTCACATGGACGTACACCACTTTCGGCAAGTGTAACAATGCGTTCGCGTGTGTCAGTTGGTAAAGGTCGACCATTGATGAATTCTCCGCCAAGTTGGTTCATCGATGATGAACAAAATCGGTTTTTATCTACGAACAAAAAGAAAAAAGGAAATGAAAAGAAATAGGTCTTTCTTTTTTTCTATATTCTCCTACGTCGTTTCATTCCATTGGAAACATTACTTCCAGTATCGTGAAGTTGGTCAAAAGCTAAAAATGAAATAGATTAACAAATAACAAAAAAAAAAGAAGAAATTGCTCGTTTACAATTTTGTGTCGATGTTTCAGGTTGACTTTCGGTACTGTTATCAGTAATGTTCATCTCATTATGATTATTGTTTTGATCAGTCGAATGATTATCAGTCATTGTTGTATCGAGACAATCTAGAATCGCTAACAGCAAACGCTTGTCATGATCTGAAACAAATCTTTTGTTGGTTTTTTTTATCCAAATAGGAAAAAAAATTTTTTTGTTGTTGTTTGCTTCTCTCTTCTTTTCACTCACCGTTAGCTGGGTAATAGTAATCGAAGGGCACTTTTTCAAGATTATAGATGCGACTGTCGTCGTCAATTCTCTTTACACTCCTCTTCTCATTAACGATCGATTTTGTTCACGCACGAATTCTCTTCGTTGCCGTTAGTACTGCGTTTCTTCCCTTCTGACTCTTTCTCTCTCGCTTTCTGAGGCAAGCAGCCGCGTCCACATTTATATACAAAGAACAGAAATGGTCGTAAAAAAAATCTATATAACGAAGAGAAAGAAGAAAATGCCAAGCGTGCATTTGCACAGAATAAAAATATTAAAAAAAAACGAGAAAGAGAAACAGACACGCTTCATCTACTCGAGTAATCAACCGGCCGGCAACACGCACACATAGTTGTCTGACTGCAACAACCAGAATCAACATACTTGATGATTACCAGAACAGGAGAAAAAAGAAAGAAGAAGAAGAAGAAAAAAAACGGAACGACGAGAGAAAAATTTGAAGAGAATTCGTAGAAGCGTGACTAATCGCATGTGTAACGAAGCAAATAGCATACGATGTTGTGTGCATGTGCGTGTATAATGAAAAAGGCCGAGAAAGACAGGTTATTTCCTGTTTTCGAATCAAACAAATGTGGAAGGCAAAAAAAATGGGATGATGATGATGCTGATGAGAAAAAGAAGAAAAAGCATATCGACGAACCGTAGTGAACTGTTTATGCATGACAGACAATGATTTTTTTCTCTTCCTTCTCTCTCTCTCTCGCTCTCGTATTCACCTAAAGTGGCACCGTGTACGCTTAGAACGAGCGACATGCCTATGCCGAAAGAAAAAGAGAATGACGGCGCCGTTCGTTGTTCATCATGTGGAACGAATCTCATTCCTTTCCAATTTTTTTCTCGCTTTCTCTCTCTCTTCCTTTCTCGCAGACATATCATCAAGCAGTCATGCCTCGTCCTACGTTAACCTATAGAAGAGAAAAGTGCTTACACTCACATATTCACTCAAACGCTCGGTCATGCGTCGATCCACATATATACAACACAAAAAAGAAATGACGTAAAGCTTTTCGGTTGCCTACGAAGAGATTAGACATGTAAAACCTTGACACTACACATTGCAATGAGAGACAATTCAATTAGATCGATCAATCGACATTGTCAATTGAGTAAGAAATAGAAGAAGAACACAAAAAAAAGAGCAAAAAAAAAACATAATTAAACGTCACACATTTACTCTTGTGTTCAACGTTAGACATTGGAGAGAACAAGGAAGAAGAAGAAGAAGAAAAAAGAACGAAGAATATAATGAGGTAGAGTTTGATGTATGTTGTATTATACCTTCAATACTTCGGTTGCTATTTGCCATGAATCAACAAAACGCAAAGAGCGAGACGATGAGAGAATTGATGTGTAAGCGAAAAAACTGATCCATCTCGTTCTCTTTCTTATTCGTACTATGTATTTATTTCGTTCAATATGAATTGTACAAGCTATAAAACGGACAAATCGCGAGGGTGGCATACATCACGGTTCAATTATTCTTCACTGTTCGATATGTATATAATCAGAAAAAAAAACGTAAAACGAATGAAAAATTCGTGTGAATAACTACCATTAATGTTAGTCTTGTCGATCGAACGAATAACTATATAAAAATAAAATCACACTTTGTCAGAATGAGAACGAAATCGAGGATGACATTTAGGCACCTGTGTTTGTTCAAGATAATAAGACTCGATTCGTATTGTGGTCTCGGCTCGACGAATTAGCGAAAAAAAAACGAGTCGTTATATACATACGCTTGCTTAAGCTTCACGATCCAAGCCATCTGAATATTCACCATCTTTCACATTGACTCTTACTTGTCTGTGCATGCTTCTCGTTCTCTCTTTGTGCTTTTCGGTCTTATTTTCTCTTTTCTTACTTTTATTTTGATAGATACAAGAAGAAAAAAAACGGCACGTCGTATACGTTAACACTCACCACGTCGCGTTGTCTCGTTTCGTTTGTTCCGTTCTCAACATGGCTCGGTTTCGCTTTGCGCACTTTTAATCTTTTTGCCCCTTCACTGCATTCGTCTCTGTGTATTCGAGTATATATATTTATATGCGTATATGTGTGTGTGTGTGTGTGTTCGCTTCGTTTTGTATATGTCAGCTATTGATTCTCTACAAACATACACATGCATGCGCGCTTACATGCGTACATATAATCGTAAAGACGATGATGATGGGAAGAGAGACACACCGAGAAGGTGGGTGGAAGAACAGCAGCGGCAGCAGCACCAAAGAGAAAATCACCTCAGAAAGAAAAACCAGATATGTATTTTTTTTTGGTACACAAAATGACTGTTATGCTGTCTATTTGATATAAAACTGTTGGGGGCCAAATACGTTCTCACATTTCGTTCCGTTCCGATGACGACAATGATGACGTCCCGTCGAGTAGCATTTCAATGTAGTTACGGAGATATGATTTTTTTTTCTCTTGTTCTTCTTTTTCTTCTCTCATATCTTTCATTTATCGTTCGTCCTGTTGCCATCGTTTTCTTTCTTCTTCGTCTTCTTCTTTTTATCATGCCACAAGTGACTACAACTTCTATAGGTTTCTTTGCCCAATATATATAAAAATGTGTATGTGTCTATGCATCTCCAGAGACCGTGAAAATGTGCTATGCTTCATTGCAATAGATCGTCGATCGGTCGATCGACTGCGCGTGTTTGTATGTGCGTGTATGAGTTCACTACAATAGCACCGAATCTAAGGAGAGCGAGAGAGAGAGAGAAAAGAAGCAAAAGAAAATATGAGATTCATGCATGCATAAAAGCACGTCGTCATCTTATCAACAATTCATCAATGCCAATAGTAGAACTTGTGCTTGAGTAAGAAGAGTAGAATGTCGGTCGATTTAATGAGCAACGTTTCCATTTCACGCTCGAACAATATCATTTCGAAGTATCATGCCCGCAAGAAATTCTATCTTTTATATCAAAGATATTCGATGTTTTTATATACGTGAACATATGCTCACGTGTATCTTGCATGATGATGAAAACTGTACCTGTTTTAATCATTTTCACTCTGCAAAATGAATGAACACGTCAGTCAGTTCGATGCGTGTCACGTTTGTACTTCGGAGAATCAATGTTTGATGAGAGACTGACAGTTCAGTCATGACCAGTATGCTTTTCAATAGATCTATTCGGATAATGATTATAGATGTCGTTTAATAGAAGAAGAAAACCTTGCCAATGGATCTTTGCAAATACCAATCATCATAACTACGAACTAAATGATGGTTGATTTATTCATTTATAGTTTTTGTTTGTATAGAACATGTTGAGACATTTCGTTCGTTTTCAACATTGTACAGCTATTTCATTGACAAATCGAGCGTTAATTCAAGTTCAAGGAAATGATTCATCGAAATTTTTGCAAGGTCTCATCACAAATGATATTGAATTTTTAAAAACGACAAATGCTATCTATAGCATGCTTTTAAATGCTCGTGGACGAATACTCTATGATATGATTATTTATAAACATGCTCAACAGAATTCATCATCGGGATATTTAATTGAAATTTCTCGAAATGCAGTCGCAGATTTTCTTCGTCTTTTACGTCGTTATAAACTTCGTACACAAGTTCAGTTCGAAGACGTGACGGATTTGTATCGTATTTGGTCGATATTTGCCTCTGCAACGAATGATCTCCGTGAAAGTTTGCATTTCAAAACACGTGACGGTCTTATTATCGGTCAATCCGATCCTCGACATTCTAGTCTCGGCATTCGTTTAATCACTGAACAGCAAACTCAATTAAATCAACTCGCTGATCTCGATCGAATCTCTGACGATACATCGATTTATAAACAATGGCTCTATCGAAACGGTATTGCTGAAGGTATCGAAGATATTCCGCCTGGTGAATGTATTCCATTGGAATATAATATCGTTTTTTTGAATGGTGTATCATTTAATAAAGGTTGCTATGTTGGACAAGAACTTGTTGCACGAACACATCATACGGGCGTCGTACGAAAACGTTTGATGCCCGTTGAAATCGATAATTATGATGAATTATCGAAAAGTTTAGAGAATAATAAAACCGAAGATTTAACAATTATCAATGATGAAACAAAACGACGTGCAGGGAAATTGCGTACATCAATTGAAAAGTACGGTCTCGGTTTAATACGTTTGAGCGAATGGAAAAGTCCGTTACGCATTCAAAATGCTGACGTTAAAATTCAACCGTCGATACCAAATTGGTGGCCGTCACTTGACGAAGCAACAAAACTCGAAATGAAACTCGAAACAAATAGTTAGTTAGTTTTGTTCTTTTTTTTTTAAGAATAAATTTGCTATTCGTCCTCATCGCTTGTTTGCACTGTCCATTGCTGATTGTGATTTCGTTGTTGAGCTCGTTTCTTACGACCACGTTTCTGTCGAACGAATAATTCGCCTGTTTTTCGAACGAGAATTTCATTATGCGGATTCGCGTCAATGTTTTCTCCGATATCTTTCAAAGTTTCGAGTAATGTTCCGAGATTTTCAGCAATCCAAGTATTACCTTCGATAGAAAACAATGCTTTGAAATCGGAAACCTTTTCTTTTTTTCTACCGGATTTTCTTGCATAAATAATTCCACCTGATGAAAAAAGAGTTTCCATTTCGGGCGTATAAACAATCGGTGTTGTAAAACAAAGCGGTGCTGAGATTTCAACTCGAGCTCCCATCGATGTTGAACATGGAAATATGTCGACATTGGGCAAACATTGTGGATTTATTTGACAGCAATTTGTATTCATTGCACATGGACTTGCTGCTGCTGTCGGTTGAATATTCGGACAAAGACTCATTGAAAAATTGTTGAGATTCGTAGCGAGACAGTGTAGTTCTTCGATGAGATTTCGATTCAACGAACATAATTGATCAACTTTTAAAAATTCAAAATTCTATCGATTTAGTGATTGTTATCTGTTTGAATGAACTCGAACTTACTTGAATCTGTATGAGAATGTTGTAGAAATATTTATTAAGATTTCGAATCGATTCAATAATCGAATGCAAATCATTGCATTGCATCGAAGTTAATTGATCGGTTAGAATTTGTATCGACCGCCAAATCTGTACGGGATCGAGTTGAATACGTCGACAACAATTTCGTTGGTATTCATCAATAAATTTCATGATGAGACTTTCAAATAAACACGCTAATTGTTTAGCATAATCACAACGTAATTGAAATAGTTCGCGTGAATTTTTATTCGCCGAACTTGTTTGAAGATTATAGGTTAGATCTTGAAGAAATTGTAGGAATTTACTCGAAAGTGATTCTATTTGTTCAGTGACCATGATTGAGAAGTGAAAAAAAAATAAACACAATTATTTACCCGCCGAATACTTTTTTTATTGTTTAATATTAGCAAATCTACATACACACACGTATAAAAACAAAATTAATCATCTTCATCACTGTAGAATGAATTCTGTTGATGAGCACTGAGTGATCGAGCTGAGAGTCTCATTGTATCTGCTGCATCGTCATCGTCACTGATGATTCGAGGTCGACTTTTCGATTCTTCGAAGTCAGTCGAATAGATTTTCTCTCCTGTTTTCATACTAATCAAAACATTATCATCCTCCTCATCATCGACTTCGTCATCGACAACAATGTTTGCAATTGGTTGTCGACGATTTTTCGATCGTGTCGATGAGGATGTTTCGAAATCACCATCGGAATACGGATTGATTTCCTCGTGAATCGAATTTGTTCTGTTCGAGGGAATGATTGTTGGTTTGATGATGATGCCTTTCGGCGTTGGAGATGATGACGAAGATGAAGACGAGGCAGATCGACGTCGTGGTGGCAGGATTTGTCTTTCGAATGCGTTTGCTGTGAAACGACCTGTGCCTTCCATGGGCTTTTTTTGTTGAAATAGATTGTCGTCGTCTTCTGAACGAGATATTCGACTTTCAGAATTGAAATCTTCTTCGAAACTCGACGTGTTGTATTGTTCGTTGAGGGGCGATGGCGAACGTTTACGAGTTGCTGGTTGAATTGAACGTCGATGTTGTTTGTCAACATCGGCTAAACTAATTTCTTGACCGAGTAGTTCATTTTCAACTAATTTTTGACTTAATTCAACAGTTAACAATTCGATTTCGTTGACAACAGAGAGTAGAGCTTCATCGAGAAGATATTCCGATAATCTAAATCAATCGAAAGTTAAACAAATGCAAAAAAAGAATTTTCATTCTCTTTGTCACCTGTTGATGATTTGACATGGATCGAAATCGTCGCTTTTTGCTGATTCAGTTCGATTCAAATAGCTCTGATAATCTTTTCGATATCTTTCGATTTGTCGGATTTTGTTCGCATCTAAACTTTGCAATCGAATAGCACCATGTGATGATGTTTGAATAAATGCTGGTCTCGCTTCGATCGATTGAGATACGATATCGACAGGCACGGATTCGAATAGAGGCGCATGAATTTCAACATTTTCAGGCAAAGGAATTGCAGAAATTGGATCAATTTGAAATCTGACTGTACGTCGTGCGGATGTTTCTTCTTCTAAACGATTTGTTCGATAGTTTTGAAGACGTTGCCGAATTTGAGACATTTCGTCGTCCCATGTCGAGATTTGCGTTTGATAGACATCGACATTGATTCGTTGAGCGCGTTCTTCCGGAGTTTCGAAGATCTCGTATTTATCTGTTGTTAATTCGGCTTGTTGTTGACGAGGGACAATCATTTGCATGACTCGTTGAGTGATTTCATCATCGGTCAATCGATTATCAACGAGAAACATCGGAATCAATGTTCGAGCACGTTCGATCTGTTCGGTTAATTCTCGTCCGTTGTAATTTGCTAGTAAACGTGGAGCTAATTTAACGAGAATATGATCGACAGTAAAACGTGAATGAAATGGTGTTTCAATGGTTGATCGAGTTCGAATCGATGGCAAAGGCGAATGACTACGTGCTCGTGTTTTATGTTGAGCTGAAATCGTCGGACGAGATACAGTTGATGAATCTGCACGAGGTAAACGAACGGATTCGGCACTTCGTGGACGAAGAACCGAAGGAATCAATCGAGGTTTTCGTTGTTGTTTCTTTTTGAGAAGTTCTTTGTAAACTGTTGGTAAGAGATGATTCGATGGTGACGAACGATTTTCTGTTATTGCTCGTTGACTGACGCTTTTCGTTGGCGGTGTACGAAGCATCGATGAATCGATATGTAATTGCGAGAGACCTAAAGCTTGATTTGTTTGATTCAATGTTTCGAGAATAGGAATCAGAGACGAAAATAACTGTTGAACAGGCGTATCGTGAGGTTTCAGTGGTGCTTCATTGGCGAGAGTTTCAGCTGCAGTTAGAATAACTTTATAGGCGTTTAAATGGTGATGAATTAAACGAGACATGTTAACATCTGGCTGACGAATATCTTGAAGAATTTGTTTTAGTTCTTGATGTGCATTGTACAGAACTCTCGAATCTCGCTTGATACGTTCACGTTTGAGACGAATTCGCCGTTGTTTTTCTTGTTCAGTTTCATCGATGATATTTTCTCGTGTCGGTGGATTATGAACGACACGTAATTGAACAAGTAATTGCTCGTGAAGATCAGAAATTTCGTTTTGTTTTGTTGTCGAAAAAGACGAATAAGGTTCTGCTGAACGAGTGATATGTATCGGTGCTGGTGGACGTGAACGGGGAGCTTCTCGTTTGATTGGGATTGGCTTTTTTGGTGCAGATGCAGATCGAACTGGAGGATTTTTCGATTGTTGAGCAGAACGAACATTTCGTTGAGAAATCGTCGGTTTTATATTATTCTTATTTTCTAATTCTTGTTTCCATCGATCTTCTTTGAGTTTTCGTTGTGCTAGGAATTGATACATTTGTAGTTTATTCGTATCGATAGATTGAAGTTGTACCGGTACGAATGCTGATGTTGCTGTTGCTCGAGGAAGAATCTGTTGGAGAACATGTGGAGCTCGACCGAAGGATACCGGAGCTGGATGAGTGACATTGATGAGATTTAATGGCGAAACAAATGCATTCTCATGAAATTGAAGATAATTTCGTGGTAAACTCGTAGTAGATTCCGTTTGTTGATACATTGTAATTAAATCTTATAATAAACTGGCAGAGAAAAGGACAGACTGATCCGCACCGTTGTCTCGACGACAGATTTTCTTGAGCTAATAGAAGTTGTATTCGATAGATGTCGTTTTATTTATCATTCTCATTATGAATCGAGATTTCTGTTAGAGCGAGTTATCGACTGATAAGATTATCTTTCGACGAGAAAATTATACGAAAAGGTTACTAATCGATTTCCCATTGGCTTTCAATCGCCTATCACATGTGACAATATGAATCATTTTTTTCTCTCTCTCTTTCTCGTATTGGAACCCAAGAATTCATTTGTAATATTCTATTGACATTCGATTGAGCGAGCTATGCCGTCGGATTCAGGCTATACCGAGCTAACTGATCGACCACTTTTTGGTGAAAATCGATATCTTGTAAGCAATTGATTTTTTTTATCTTCAACTAAATTCGATTTATTTTCTTGTGCATTTCCCCTAGGACCGAATTTTGTTTATAATCATCGCTGCTATTACAACTGTCTTTGTTCTCGTAAGATTTTCCCTTTCAAAAAAGCCGTTGTTGTTACTTCTATTATGATTTTTCAGGCGACTTTCATCGGCATGTTTATCTTCCATCATTTTAATGGTTATAATTTGTTTTTAAACATTTGTCTTCTTTTGCTACTTGTCTCACATTTATGTCTCGTAAGTGTTCATAAAAATCTTTTCTCTCAAGATTAACGCCTTCGTTTTTCTTTTCAAGGCATTTTGGTATCGTACAGGTGATTTAGAACCACGTTTTCGCCATTTATTAATTTATAATACGACAGTGATTGTCTTCTTTTGTATCAGCATCAATCTCATCATTCGAGAAAAATCATGAATATTCATCATTAAAGTTTATTTTTCTTTTTTTTTTATTTATGAATAAAAATAGACTACTAGAAATCACTGACTACAGGTTGTTTTCTACGGACTGGAGGTAAAATGAATAAGCAGAGAAAAAGATCAAGTTAGTCTAATCCGAGCTTGTTGCTTTAACTGCATCATCTTTCTCTTCAACTAATTCCTTTTGAGTTTTGTCGAGTAAACCTTGTGACCAATCGTCGAATTTCAATCCTTGAACAATTTTATATTGACCATTTTTAATTTGAACTGGATAGCTGAAAACTAAACCTTTTTCGACACCGTATGAACCGTCACTGATAACACCCATTGAAACCCATTCGTTCTGCAAAGAAAAAGAAAAAGCAAACAATGATTTTCAATGTTGATTTTCAACTTACGTCTTTGGTTCCTTGCCACCAATCACGAGCATGATCGCAAATAGCTTTAGCAGCTGACATAGCGCTTGATAATTTACGTGCAGCAATGACAGCAGCACCACGTTTTTGAACGGTCTAAAAGAATTCATTGTTCATTGACAAAACAAAGTGAAGATAGAAAATCCTCATTTCGTACCGAAACGAAATCATTCTTGAGCCAATTGTCATCGTTAACAGCTTCGAAAACTGGCGTATCCTTGCCATTAACATTGACTGTTGCCGAACGAACATCGGGAAATTGTGTTGATGAATGATTACCCCAGATTGTAACGTTTTTAACGGCATCAGGTGAAACTTTAAGACGGTTAGCAATTTGAGCTTTAGCACGATTATGATCTAATCGTGTTAAACAACTGAAATTTTCTCGTGGAATTGATGGTGCATAATGAGCCAAGATAAAGCAATTGGTGTTAGCTGGATTGCCAACAACAACGCATTTGACAGTTTTTTTGGCGAATTTATCAAGAGCTGTGCCTTGGGCTTTGAAGATTTTAACATTGGCATTCAATAAATCTTTTCGTTCCATGCCTTCTTTACGTGGCATTGCGCCAACGAATAAAGCAACATCAACATCTTTGAATGCAACTTCTTCGCTATCAGTTGGTACAACACCTTGAAATCAAGAATAAGATTTCAGTTTTTTCTTTCTCTCTGAATGAGCATGTTTTACCTTTGACTAATGGTAAACTCATGTCATCGATTTCCATAACCACACCCTGGAGCACACCCATCATTGGTGTAATATCAAGTAAATGAAGAATAACGCTCTGTCAAAAAATCGATCAGATTTTTCTTTTTGAAAATAAAACAAAAACCAACTTGATCTTTGCCGAAGACGTCACCATTTGCAATTTGAAGAATCAATGAATAAGCAATTTGTCCAGCGGCACCGGTGATAACAACACGAATTGCATCTTTAGTGTTCTATTTAATAAACAATAGAAAAGCAAACAAGTTTCTTGTTTTCATTTACTGTTGAAGCCATTTGTTAAATTGACTATGTAAAAGCTAAGTACAATCTAGAATAAAATGCGAAATAGTCTATAAATACATATTGGAGCAAGCGAAGAAAAGAAAAGAAAAGGAAAAAAAACGAATAGGTCACCATTAGATAGTTGTACCAAAGTATATATAAAGCAAAACGAGCCGAGAAAGAGAATCCGAAATATTTCTTTTAAAATATACAATTGGCGTTTTCGCCTAACCAATCAAGAACTCATTTGACAGTCGAGAACTTGTAATCGAAATCACTTGTTTCAAAGCAAATATGTCAAATAAACCATCAGATTCTCAACGTACACGTTTAACTACGAGTGACCTACATTCATTAAATATTCCTCCACCACCACATGCATTTTCTTCGTCAACAAACATGCGAGTATCTCCAATACCTGGAAATTTCAATCTTCCACCACCGCCATCATCATCATCATCGATGCCAATATCTGGCGAAGCAATGTCAGCATTTCAAAAAGAACGTTTACATGATGTTTTACAACAAGGCTTAGGTACATATGTATATATCGAAAATTATGGTCTAGTACCTAAATTAAATTATTTCTAAATCTGCTTTATTTGTATGTTGTTGTTGTTGTTCTTTTTTTTGTATCTTCAAAAAATTAATAGAAAATAAAAGAAAATGTATGTCAATGATAGTAGTGGATGCTAATAATTGATATTAAATGCTCGTACACATCCAGCTAAATAGCAAGATATGTAAAATTGTGTTCCAGCACGATTTGTACAGATGCCCGATGGACGTTTGATACGTTCGTTGAGTTTCAGTGCGGTTCGATAATCACCCTCCGAAGAAAATATCTAAAATCGAATGATTTTATTTTTCAAAGCAAATCAATATTTGCTCATACTTGTATTCGATCATTTTTGCTATCGGCACTGATTATATTTCCGCCCGAATCAACAAATAAACCCGATGGATCTGACATTTCGCCATGATTTCGTCCTTGTCCGCCGAATACGGTTTTGCATGACAATTCAAATTGATTACGAATTGTTGTTCCATAGATTAAACTTCGACCTAAATCGAAAATCTTCTCGTTACAAAAGCAGAATTCTCTGATTTCATTTACCAAGATCAGCAATATAAATATTATCATTATGAACAGCAAGAAATCGAGGTTTACTCGTTGTTTCAGGCAGAATTTTGCCTTGAATATGATTGATTGTTTGTTGTTTGAGAATTTCTTCTGATTCTCGATTGATCATAATACGTTGTTCGAAAACTAGTTGATTACTATTCGGATCGAACAATAACAATCGACTATTTTCACATGTTTGATTATCTGTTGCTTTCGAATCGATTGTTAACAAATATCGATCACGAAACAATGCAATACCTTAAACACAATAAATTTATCTTTGAAATTTTCGAAATTCTGTACCATAGAGTTGTTTAATCGAACGATGTCCAATGGCTTGAATAAGATGACCATCAGGCTCCGTCATATAGATATAATCACGTTCGACAATGAGAATTTGATTTCTTGAATTACTCATAACTGCACTTGGTCGATGAAATTTCATTTGCTGAGTACTCGAAATCGTATGTTTCAATAGTCCACTTTGAACATCGAATAGACGAACATTTTGCGAATTTCGATGGACATCACATGAGAGTAATGTCAATTCATCGTGAGACAACGCAACACCAATAGGCAAACAAGTCGATTGCGGATTACTTTGAGGTGTACCATAGGTCATCCAAAGATCGCCACGTAGAGATGGTCGATCTAGAATTTAAAACAAAGAATGTCCCTTGTTTTTCAAAATAAAATCAAAGAATCTAATGAACAGACTTGATTTGTTGCCGTATTCTTGCATATATTCATCGGTTATGTGAGAATAGGTTACAGCTGTTGTATGATTGAGATGAGATTGTTCAATGAGAACAGAAAGATGGCCACGGGCTGGTTGCCAACTGAATGAATATGAGAAATGATTGAATTCGAATGAAGAAAATAAAAGGATTTACTCGGCACCAGCAGCGATTGGATCTGAAAAACGAGGATCGAGATAATATTGACGACTTTTTTCATCATCCCAACTATCATCATGACTAAACAAAAGAAAAGAAAATTTATTTCTTCAACAATTTCAATTCGTCTTACGCTGAGGACGATGTTACGCCAAATCGAATAGGAGGTTCGTTTGAATGCGTTGACGTCGTTGTTTCATCAATTGTCGACGAAGAACGCGGTGGAAAAGCTGCGATCTTACTCGATGATTTCGATACTGGTTCAGTTATTTCATAATCATCCAAATGCGCTACAGTTGACGATTGAATTGCTGAAGTTAACGTCGGATTTACTGATATATTTTTCATTTGATTCATCAAGTTATTTGTTACAGTTGTTCCAGGCGAAAGACTCGGAGGATTAGTTGGCATCGAAGGAAATCCTGGTGGAGGTGCGACAATATTTGTCAAAGAATTATCAATTGGAATCGTTTGTTCAAGTGTATGATTTAATGATACAGATTGAATTTCTACAGGTAATGAATTTATCTTTTGAAGATTTGTTAATACTGCTAAAAGATTTGTTCAATAAATTGATCTCGTTTTAGGATTTCATGCGCATTCATTTACCTGACATATTTTTATATAAATTTGTATAACTTGTATTATCATTATCTAGACACGAGAAATTGAATATATTTTTTAAATAAACAAAACGGCTGTTGGCTCACTCTGCTGATTAATAATTGCTAATAGACTACGATGAATAGATTCTAAAACCTGAGCTGAATGTTGAATCGTATCTGCATCTAACCATGCGAAACATTCATCAATTGAATTTTTCAATTTGGTAGCGAATTGTTGTATGTCATCGTAGATCAATTCCGAATCCGGTGCAAACCGTATGAATGTTTGTGTAAGAGAGATCAGAATATTGAATGTATCGTGAGGATGTTTATGCAATAAACTACGACAATCATCGAGTGCTGGCTGAAGAAATGTATTGACTGCATAGGCAAATGGATGGATTCTATGAGAATGTCAAGTCTTGCCGAGTAAAGAAATTCGATAGACTTACTGATGAGCAAGAAATCTGAATAGAAATAATTTCGGTCGATCAAAACTCGTCGACATGATTAAATGCTTTCTCTTATTTTCCCCAGTTTTTCGAGTCCAATCGAAACTATCGTTATTCGCACGTGCGACATCTTGATTTCAACAAAAATCGAATAGTTATTTATTATTTAAGAAACAAACACACAAGAGCAAGACACATGTATATCTGACAGAGAGAAAAAGAAAAATTGTTATTCCAATGAATTTTTGCTTGACATATCGAAACTTCCCAGTTGATTCATCGGTAGAGCATTGAGAAGAGCATTGTTATTTCGATGGATTCGAGACATAACACCACTTCGTTTGCTTGCCGTCGAATCGATAGATAGACTATTCAAACTTGAACTTGGTGAAATCGTTGTTGGCTTAGGATTGAGAATATTCTCATCGGTTTTCGGTGGTTCATTCATTTCTTGTCGTCGATATCTCATGACGAGAATATTCGAATCTTCGGATTCATTGAATTGATTAAAAGCTCGAACTTTAATTCGATAATCACCTTCTTCTTTAATACAATCGATGATTGTCTCGGTTTGTTCGGAATCGACAGTTAGTTTTAATTCATCATTGATGTAGATTCGATAGCCTTGAATATTTAATTGAGAATTCAGTGGATTCGAAAGCCAATGAAGAATGAAACTTTTTGTATCACGTTTTGATATGTGTGTACGTATCGGTGGATGTAGGCTGTTTAAATGAGATTCAAGAGCTTGTAAACGTTGGCTGAGAAGACGATTTGCATTGAGAAGTTGCTGAGTTTTATCTTGATGAGCTAGTTTTTCGTTTTCATACTAAATTTAAAAAAAAAAGAATTATTTTTCGAAATGATAAAAATAATCGAATTTACTTTTTTCCAAAGAGCGACCATGGCCGATGTTTGCAATTCAGTCGTTCGAGTAAATCGTTCATGAAGTTCCAAATATCTAAATAACTTGAGATGTATATGATTGGCTTCAATGATCGACTAAATTCTCACGCTTTGAGCATTGATGTTCTCATTTTATCAACTGATTGCGTTAGATCTTTCACATTAACTGGTGCTGATTTCAATTGAATTGTAGCAACCGGTTCTGCGATTGTATGTCGTTTGGATTTCATTTTCGAAATCGACGGTTCGTGTGCTGAATATTTCGATTTCATTGGCTCAACTGGATATTCGCTTAGTTTCGATTGAAATAGATTCTGATCGAGAGGTTTTATGGGTCGATTATCGTATTCACTGTATCGATTCGTTGAATTGATTGATGATGATGAACTCATACGAACGAATTCGGACTCGGATATCAGTTGACTTTGTTTGCATTGATCTTGTTGAAGCATAATTCGAGATAAATGAAGATCGTCTCTCTTCAAAAAATCGAAAAGATAAATTACACAAAAAGAAAAATGTTTTCGTACATCATCAGCATTCGTTCCACATGTTTTGATTAAATAGTCCACTAATTCATGATGTTGACCCAGTCGAAACGATCGACCTTTGCCTTGACTCAACAGCCATTCAGCTTTCAAACTAAATTCTCAATTTATAAGATCTCTAACAAAACAAATGTTGTCAAATCGAACTTTTCTTTTCTTGTAACCGGCAGTTCATCTAACATTTGCAATGAGAGAATCCAATTGAGAACAAACGGTCGATGATCAAACGGTTGATGACAACCGTACCGTTCGTTGACGAGAAACAAACAAGGATTGTCATGAACTGATAAAGTATTGAGATTATTCAATGTTGATAAACAAGAAATCTTGACAAAAAATAAAACGATATTAAAAACAAAAAACAAATATCGAGCGAATACTTCAGTGAGATCTTGAATTTCATTATCAGAAAGAATTAATATTTGCAATGATTTTGGCCAAGATTTTGGAATTGATACGAGAGTATCGATGAGATTTTTATGCAGATTTAAATACTAAAAAAAAACAACAGGAAGATTTTCTTTTTAAAAACAGAAAGTTCGTTTACTTTCAATGAAGTTAAACGCGAGAGATCATCGACCTGTCGAATTGAATTATCACTGGCATCGATCGATTGTAATGACTGACAAGAATTTAATGCACTTAAACTATGAATGTTATTGCTTGAAAGATTAACAATGACGAGATTGTGAAGCGTTTTCAGACCTAACGAAACATGATTTATAAAACAAAAAACTATTTTTTTCAATATTACAATCGATTGAATCAAGAGAATTATGCGATAGATCGAGTTTTTGCAGAGTTTGTAGACGACCAAGTAGACGAATGTCAATTAAACGATTATGTGAGATTGATAACTAACAAAAAATTGGAAACAGTTAAATATATTTATCTTTAATTTTTACTTCGATTAAATGTGTCAGTGTATCGATATGTTCGATTTTGATAATTTCATTATGATCGAATCGAAGAACATTGAAACTGATATTCGATGGTAATTTCTCGATTTTTTTAAGATTCTTCGATGATAAATCGAGTGTTGTCAGATGTCGATCTGCAAGATGATCATCGAACGAAATTCGATTTGAAATTGACATTAACAAGATGATTTTCTTTCCATATACAACACATGTGACAGGTCAGTTCTTTGTTGAACGACGACATGTTTCTCAAGTATCTATAACCATAGAAACGATAGATGTCAGTTGAATTGACTCCAAATGAAAGTCGAGATCGAATGTGCATATATTTATTTTAAATTAGTTATTTCATTTTCTAAAATTTACTTTCAATTGAATTGTGAGAAATGAAAATAAGCGACATCTATAATTGCATGTGCTTTTGAAAGTTTTCATGTTAGAGAAAAAGTAAATATCTGATAAACAAGTAAACAATATATTACATTTGAATGCACGAGAAAAAGAATGTTCGTTAGTCAGAACGTGATATTGAAATATCTATTATTCAGTCGTCATTTTCGTTTATTTGAAAGGTTGTTCAACAGTCGATTCATCGATTCTCCTCAAAACCTCTCCACTGATGATTAGAACCAACCGAATGAAAAAGAAAGAAAAATCACACTCAAAAAAACTCGCCCAACTCGATCATATTCATCTTAGTCGTATATACATTTCATAATCTTACATTTCTTATTTTGATAATTGTTGTTGTTATTTTGTTTTCTCTTCAGATTATTATTATTCATCATGGCTGATTATTGGAAATCGAATGAGAAACATTTCTGTAAATTTTGTAATTGTTGGTTAGCAGGAAATAAGACAAGTATTGAATTACACGAACGTGGTAATCATCATAAGAATAATGTCAGACTTCGTCTTGATCAAGTACGAAAAACGAAACAAGAACAAGAATATGAAAGCAAACAATTCAATCAAACATTAGCACAAATTGAACGAGCAGCACAAGAATCACATCGAAAAGATATCGTTGCTGATGTAACGACACGAAGTGAACTCGTTCTGCCATCGAAACTCAAACGGCCTGCTAATGAACCTGTTCAAGTACCGATGAAAAAACCGAAATTTATTATTAAAAAACCAACACCGAAACCCGTTTTCGAGCCAATTGATCAACCGTCAGAATCAGAAACAAAAACTAACGACGAACAACCAGAAGGAGGTACTTGGTATGAGTCGAAAACAGATAAACAGGAATCATACTATTGGAATGATACGACTGGCGAGTCGACTTGGACGCCGCCATCTGTCTATCTGTCGATCGAAGATCAACGAGCTAAGGGTTTGAAAGTTTAGGAAAATAAATAAAATTTACTATTCATCTCTCTCTTTTTGTACATATTTCGAAAGACAATGTTGAAATTGTTTACGTCTGTTTTCTTTTTCGTTCGATTAATTTCAGATATTTAAAAAAAAAACTTAGAATTCAACGAAATATTTAATCATGTCCGGCGAAGCACGAAAGAAAAACTATAAAAATACAGGACTTGACACCGAAGAATTACGTAAACGACGTGAAGATCTTAATATTGCCTTGAGAAAAACTAAACGAGATGAACAAGTTTTCAAACGACGTAATCTAGCCAGTGCCAACGAGCCTGATGCGCCGGCATCATTCGGTGTCTCTGGTTCGGGTACAACACCTTCCGGACCGACCGAATCGGTGATTACAAGTCAGATGGCTGCAGCTTTATTCGGTAATGATCCTCAACAAATGCTTGAAACAACAATTCGATTTCGAAAATTACTCTCCAAAGGTTTGTTTAGCTTAGTTAAAACGAAAAAATGACTGTTTTGTTTTCTTTCGCAGAACCAAATCCACCGATTGATGAAGTTATTACAGCTGGTATCGTTCCTCGATTCGTTGAATTATTAAGATATGACCATTATCAAATTCAAGTACGAATGAATTAAAATTTGAAATGAAAAGGCAAATCTGTTGTTTTAGTTCGAAGCAGCTTGGGCTTTGACAAATATCGCATCGGGAAATTCGAGTCAAACAAAATACGTTATCGATGCTGGTGCTGTTCCAGTGTTTGTTCATTTATTAAGTTCGCCTAACGAAGATGTTCAAGAACAAGTTCGTTTGTTTGTTTGTTTTGTTGGTAATGTCAAAATATTGTGTGTTTCAGGCTGTCTGGGCTCTTGGAAACATTGCTGGTGACAGTCCCGAATGTCGAGACTATGTTCTCGATACAGGCGTTCTCCAACCATTATTAACGTAAGAGCAGTGATTTTCGATTGATTAATTGTCGATTTGTTTTTTGTTTTTCTAGAATTTTTACACGTAATACACGTTTGACAATGGTTCGTAATGCTGTTTGGTGTTTATCGAATTTATGTCGAGGAAAAAATCCAGCTGTTGATTTCAACAAAGTAAATTGCAACTAGAAATATCGATCATATTCTCATCATGAATTTAGGTTGCACCAGCTCTACCAGTTCTAAATCAACTTCTTCATAATCTTGATGCTGATGTTTTAGCTGATACTTGTTGGGCTATTTCATATTTATCCGATGGACCTAATGAAAAAATTCAAGCTGTTATTAGTGTTGTTGATACTCGTCGACTCGTTGAACTTCTCGCGTAAATTTCACGAAGTTTTTCTTCGTTTTTTTCTTATTAAAAATATTTTCGTCTAGTCATCCAGTTTTAAATGTTCAATCATCAGCCTTACGTGCAGTTGGAAATATTGTTACCGGCGATGATCTTCAAACACAAGTATGTCGATCGAAACGACGACGAAATTCGATTGAATCTTTTTTTGTTTTCAGGCTGTTCTCGATGCCGGTGTACTTGCTCATCTCTTAACATTACTTTCAAGTCCAAAAGAAACAATTAAGAAAGAAGCCTGCTGGACACTATCGAATATCACAGCCGGTGTTCACAATCAAATTCAAGTAGACCAAAAACAAAAAGCACATCTTTTGATTTTAAAAACAAAAAATCTCATTTCAGGCTGTTATCGATGCCAATATCATTCCAACATTGATCAATATCCTTAAACATGGTGATCATAAAACTCGAAAAGAAGCCGCTTGGGCCGTTACCAATGCGACATCGGGTGGTACACCTCAACAAATCAAGTAAAGATTCTTTCGAACAACAAAACTCGATATTCTCTCTCTCTCTCTCTTTTGCAATAGACATATTATTGATCAAGGTGCAATTCCACCATTATGTGAACTATTGAGTGTTGCCGATGCCAAGATTATTCAAGTCGCATTGAATGGTTTGGATAATATCTTGAAATTAGGCGCAGCCGAAGCGAAACGAACAAGTGGACCCAATCCATACGCGATTATGATTGAAGAATGTTACGGTCTTGATAAAATTGAGTATCTACAAAGTCATGAAAATATTGAAATCTATCAAAAAGCTTTTCATTTAATCGAAACATACTTCGGTGTCGACGACGAAGAAAATCTTCCTGCAGTAAGATATTTATCATCATCGAATTCGTTTCATTGTTTCTCCTCATTTGTAGCAAGGTGAATCTCGTCCATTTGAATTCGGTAATAATCCAGCGGGTGCAGTCAATGGACAAGGCACTCAAGGTCAATTTCAATTCTGAACAACCCAGCCAACTACTTTTCTTTTTCTTTTTTTTTTTAAACATGAACATTATTATTATTTTTCTTCTTCTTTCTTCTTTTGCTGCTTCTTTTCCCGATACGAAATTTTTTTCTGTCTCTTTTCCTTTGCCGGTGATGTTTCAGTAGACGACATCCGGATGATGACAAGTACGATTAATAGTTGCATGAATAGGATTTCATCGTAAGCAAAACAACCTATGTGCGTTTAAATGTTCTGCTAATAAAAAAAAAGAAAGAAAGAAAATCAAAAAAAAAGAAAATTAACTTCAAATCTTATACTTCTAGATTTATATTTCTATGTGTCGACAAAAAGAGAAAATACAGGAGGATGAAGTAGTTGAACAAGAATATTTCGTTGAAGAACAAATTGAACTTGAAGAATTAATTGAATTAGCTGAGAATCTCAAAAATGCGATTATGAAATTACATGATCAAGAACAGGAGTTATTGAAAAATATTCAATCGATGAAAGTATCACAAAATTCAGTGATGAAAAAATTCTATTCGTTCATATCGAATAAAAAAATGTTTATATTTGGTAAAATCGAAAACGAAAAATGTTAAATACAGACAAGAATCTTCGTTCTTTTTTTCATTTAGTTTCGGGTTTCATTACGGGTTGTTGTCTCATTCCGACGATTAGTAAATTATTTTCTTCTTCACGTGTTGAGAAAATTTTTGGATATTGAATGTTAATTTAATAAAACAAAAAACCTTATAAAAGTCTGTTTTCTTTTTCTGTCTTCAGATGGATTCAGATGCTGAAGATGACGATCAAATTATAGTCCGTACTGCGCTTGATTACACGAAAGTAAACGATTTCGAAAGACAACTAGGATAGTTTCGAGATGAGTTTTATTGTCTTTTAGCTTGACGCTATCAATCAACGGAGACAAACAGAACATATTAATCAATTTTTATTGAATACAGTTCATTTTATAAACACATTTAGCGCACAAGTTGAAACCAAATTTCAAAAACTTGAAACAAGTCTACAACGTATCGACGCAGATTTTGCTATACTCGACTCGAAAGTAGGAATTTATTGATCTACTCGTTAAATTTCTATGGAAAACTATTAGCTTCGATCAACGCCTGGCTATCAACCACTTGACTTAGCCGATGTTAATGCAGCAACAACTGCTAGTTCACAAGCAGCTCCACCAACGAATGTAGCTGCAACTAATGTTCCACCACCACCGCCTCCTCCTCCGCCACCAGGTGGAGCGCCACCGCCACCTCCTCCTCCACCACCACCAGGTGGAGCACCGCCGCCTCCTCCTCCTCCACCACCACCAGGTGGAGCACCGCCACCGCCGCCGCCTCCACCGGAACCAGAAAAAGTGGAAGATCCTCGAACGGAAAAATATCGAAAGATGTTAGCAGTGGTATGATAATATCTTTCTCGTTTTTATTTTTTTCGATCATTTTTATTTTAGCGTGTACCACGTGAAGCGGTTCGACATAAGATGATCGCCGAAGGTTTAGAACAAGAATTGATCGAGTATATTATCTTCTTTCACTCTCGTATTTACAAATCATTCTCTCGCTTTTTTTAGTGCAGTCATTGGTCCAAATTAACCCAAATCGCAATGATTCAACGTCAGCCATATTTTGCTTATGTAATTCCTTTTCTGTCTTTCAAATTCTATTTTTTTTCGATATAAATAAATATAATAAAAATTTGTCAGTTGATTTCTGTAATTAATCAATAATCACAAGCTCTAGATTTATCGATGGATAGTCATCAACAACATGCAACTATTTATTCATCTACACCTAAAATAGTTCGACCATTGCTTAATACATCTAGTTTACCTACAGATCGAAATGATTTCATTTCGTCACTTGTTCGATCACTTGTACAATCGGATAGTAGTAAACAAACGTCTCTTATCGAATCACTTCGACATCAACAACAAATCATCGGAACAAATTCGAAAAATATTCATCAATTTTCTCGACAAAAACGAAAACATCTCTCACGAAAAGGAAATAAGATTCTTTCGAAAACGATACAAAAAGTTCGTAATGATGCACATAAACTACGACAAAATCAACGGCAAACTAATTATGACGATTATATTTTTATGCATGATCTATGGAAACAATATATCGCTGAATTAATTCGTGATGCAACGAATAATGATACCATTCTTCAACGAATTGTCACAGCAGATTATCACGGTTGTTTGATACGTATTGTTCAAGCAAAAAATCCGTCACTAATCGGCAAAGAAGGAATCGTTATTCAAGAAACGAAAAATATATTGATTATTATTGATAAATCAAAAAATCGTCGTTGTTCGATATTGAAAAAAGACTGTCTGTTTTCTACTACAATCACTATCGGTGATAAACAACAAACTATATTCATCTCAGGTCCTGCTATTTATCAACGGCCCGAACAACGAGGACAGAAAAAATCGACTAGTATCGCATACATGCATGAATTTTGTTAAATTCTTTTGTTTTGTCTAATAAAAACAAAGTATATACATACACAAACGCAATATCTCAATTCGATGGAAGAGTCATAAGATTATCCTCCTCTTCTTCTTGTAGATGGCTTATTCATCTAATGTTCGTTTGCCTCGTTTTATGATGCATTTTTCTTATGCCGGTCAAGCCTATGCCGGTGTACAGATAAATCCGAACACTAAAATCAGTAGTGTGCAAGGTGTCATCGAACAAGCACTTTATCAGTTTCAATCGTCACATTTTCCACTTCGTTTCGGTGTTTCATCTCGAACAGATCGTGGTGTTCATGCCGTAAATAATACCGGTACATTCGATTGGATTGCTCCGATCGATGTAACGACTCTAGTCGAGCCAATAAATCGCTATATGGAAGAACATAATGAGCAAATACGTATTCAACGAATACATCCTATATCTCCACATTTTCATTTTCGTCGGCATTGTCAAGGAAGAAAATATATTTATCGATTAGGTTTTCTCAAAGAACATGAATTTACCAATGTGAATAATGAAATATCATTTCTACGTAAAAAACATCGATATCTTCTACGAGATATAACACCGGCATCGTATAATCTCTTTGAAAAAGATTACATAACCTATGTTGAACCACCGTATGATCTCGATTTATTTCGGCAAGGTCTCAAAGTTTTTCAAGTAGAAAAAAAAGGAGAGGATTCATTGAAATGTTTTTCTTTTGTACGATTGATTAGGGTCAACATAACTTCTCAGCATTTACGACAATGCAAGGTCGTGTGAGCATAGCCACGCAACGGTTATGCCCAGTGAAAACTATGCGTATACAAATGCATGAAGGTCAAGAATTAATTCCACTAATGAATTCATCGCCATTGCATTCATCAATGCGTGTCTATAATCTTGTTTTCGAAGCTGAATCGTTTCTCTACAAATTAATTCGTCGAATTACGGCAACTCTCGTGCATATTGCCAAAGGACAAATGACAATTGAAGATGTTCAAAATCGATTTGCTTGTCCGCCGGATTATTACGATAATATGCTGCCAACAACCTTGAAGCCGAATGGTTTATTTTTATATGAAGTCAAATATAATCAAGAACATTTTCTCAATCCACCGACAGTCAGTGCTCAGGATTCGATCGAAGATGAAGGCGATGATATGTTTATAGAAGAAGAAGAAGACGATGAAGTTGATGAACGAACGGATAATAGAAGAGCATCCATTGGATAGGAAAATACTTTTCTTGTTTTTGTTATTCTAGGGAATAAATTTTCGTTTAAAAAATAACAAAAAAGTGCATTTACTGAATAGGTCATATTATATAAATGATGAATCATTGTTCTCAAATTGTTTCCTATGTGACTAAGAGTAACTTCGTTCTTTCGCTATAATCACCTGTAAAAACGCCCAGTTTGGAAAAGTGATTCATCGACGTACGGACGAAAATATGATTTGATCCCCGCACTTATTTCTGCATCGGTTCATTGATTTAGAATATAAAACCTAACCTAGTCGAGCATTATTTCATTTATTCGACAAAAAAAATTATGTTCGCATATCTTGTTTTCTTTTGTTTTTGTTTGATCACATCGAATGTTGCAGTTGATACAAACAGCGCCTCATCGATGACCAGTGACACTTGTTATACAACAGGTTTATGGACAATTTGGTTTAATATCACTGCCACTCGAAATCCATATCCAGTCCTTGTTCAAATAGCTAATGCAACATGTCAATCACCATTAGCTTTAGAAATCGACTACGACCCATATCAATCGAAATCTACCAATGCTGGTAGCAGTTCAACATCATCAGCTTGGTCAGAACTTTTAGATCTACTCCAACGTGCATCACAAGCGTTGAGTGGTCATAATTTTGCTGTACGATTTTGTTGTGTAGTTAGTTCAAGTAACAGTAGTAAAACAACTACAACTAGAACAACGACAAAAACAACTACGACTAGAACAACGAAATCAACGACAAAAACAGTTGCAAGCAATGTGACTTTGACAAGTTTAGATGGTAGTGTTTGTGGAAAACAATCGATCACACCCTCACCGGGTCTTACTGCACGAATCTTCGGTGGTACGGATGCAATAGCACATTCATGGCCATGGGTTCGTAATAAAAAGAAAGAAAGAAACAGACGATTCAATATATCATTTTTTTTTGCTCAATTTAGATGGTTATTTTCTATCAAATCACCGAATGTGAATCGTCGTCAGAACAATCCAGTGTGTGCTATACTGTTTGTGGTGGTACTATTATCAGTAATAATCATATTCTTACTGCAGCTCATTGCATAAATACAACCGATTCGGATAGTATCACAATAGTTGCCGGTATGCATGAACAATCATCAACAACTGAAATATTTACTCGACAAGTTCGTCGTGTGAGCAGTGTTCATATTCATCCTCAATATGAAACAATTGATTATTCACACGATATTGCAATTATTCGAGTGGATACTCCATTAGTATACACAACCTATGTTCAACCAGCTTGTTTACCTATTACAGATCCTGTTGCAGACGATGAAATTATCATTGTTGGCTGGGGTACAGATCAATTAGGTGGACAACCATCAGATGTTCTTAAACAAGCGTATTCAACCATTGTCGGCAAATGTTCATCCTATTGGCCACAAGTCGATAATTCAGCACAAATCTGTGTTGCAAATTCGGACTCAGGCGATTCAGCTTGTCAAGGCGACAGTGGTGGACCAATTCTCTATCTCAATAACAATCAATATGTTGTTGCAGGCGTAGCTAGTTACGGATATACCTGCAGAACGTCTGGTGATTATACTTTGCCAAACGTCTATACACGTGTCTCAAATTATAAAACATGGATTCAAAGTATTGCAACATAAACCGTTCCTTTTTTTATCTTTTTTCTTCCTGTTCGAAATTTATATTTTTAAAATAAAGTTTTACTCTGACTGATTCGTTTAACGGTAACTATGGAATTGAAAAGAACTGAAAATATTCTTTTTTTAACCCACAAAGTAACATGAAATTTCCAAGAAAAAAAAAGAACATAATAAATACGGCAGATTTTTTTCCAGACGTAAAAGTATGGGAGTAGGTGCTGCTGCACAGTTGCCGCCAAAGAGACCACATCGGCATTTGAAAGCAGAAAATAAAATTAATGGTGTCGTAATCGGTAATCATGGATATATACAACTTATTGGAGGCAGTTTTTTACAGACACGAGTAAAATAAACGATTCATTTTTTTTTAATTTGATTTCGTTTTTTGTTATGAATTTTATAGGCACATCTATATGTTTGTCCAACTCCGTGGAAGAAACTTGTCGAAGTTATTTTAACAAAAGTTAGTGAAAATATGAGAAATCAATATGACGAAGGCAAAGGAAATTCAGAAC
>Ga0209930_1000792_pt1 | contig 62558 bp, 50 predicted proteins | sample ThiBiot_500_biof_2_FD_183948 | JGI IMG/M metagenome (GOLD analysis project Ga0209930, IMG submission 183948) | Wastewater bioreactor microbial communities from Cape Town, South Africa - Thiocy_cont_500_biof (SPAdes) | ecosystem: Engineered > Bioreactor > Thiocyanate-remediating >...
GAAGAATATGAATTTGTGGGACGAATACAGTACTACTATCACCCGGTTCTTTGGTTGGTTCATCGGTATTTGTGGACTGTGTGGATGATGTACTGCCATTGGTACTGGTGGACTGTATGATCGATGTGCTGCTACTAGTACTGATGGACTGTGTGGATGTTGTACTGTCATCGGCACTGGTGAACTGTGAAGTTGATGTACTGGTACTGGCACAGATGGACTGCCTGATCCATGTACTGCCACCGGCACTGGTGGACTGTTTACTTGATGTAGCAGTCGTATTAGTTTGATATGAATTGGATAGATATGATCTAAGAGCATCGGCAACTATACCATGAGCACGATTTGTAAAATGAAGTGTATCAACAAAAAGATAATCGTTAGGATTCGAACATAATTGTGAAACAAATGTTTGGTTAGCATATTCCCAACAATTATCTGCAACATTCGTAAGATTTGTCGAATTTTGTGTGATTATATCTAAAATTAGTGAATGTACGTCGAAAATTTCTATGGATGCTTGTGAATTGTCGAATAGTGTAGCATTTCGGAAGAGTGAAATGTACTTATTGCCTTCATTAGTAAGAATAGTAAATAACTCTGGAACTTCAAACGGTTGAGTAACTGGAAAGTATTGAACAGGTACTTGATTGAATATAAGAATATTCTCAGCACCAACATCCAGAAGTGCTTGTACTGTCTTGAATACACTTTCAACAATCATACATGGAGAAAGTCTTGGATCGCCAAGAAAATCATTATTACCACCCCAAATAATATAAAGTGTTCGTGTAAAATCAATGTTATCATCGTCAGTACTATTCAAATAAATTTCAACTTGTTGTAACAATCCTGGTACAGGTATTGTACCCCATTTCGTATATCCTTGAACTAGATTGCTATCGCTAGTTGCACTTCCATGTGCATAATTAGTTACTGATACACCATCAATATCCAATTGATCTACCCAATTGGGCCCATTGGAAAAACGTCCATTCCAATAAGGTGAAAATGGATATGTATAATTTGTTAATGCTAAAACATTGCCATTATCCGAAAGTGAATCACCAAAGATTACAATCTTTTCGAATAGAATACTACGTTCAGATGATGTTAATGGCAAACAAAAAGCCATTGCTGGTAAAAAACATCCGATTAAAAGAAAGTTATACATAATTCTTCGATATTGAAAAAAGGAGGAGACAACTCTTTTATACTATGAGAACAGTAGGCACTTACTTTTTATGACTTTTCTTTTATCAGAGATTTCATTTCATATTATTTACGATTATTTCATTTTCGTATCTTTACTGTTCGGATAAAGAAAAATTAATCCAACAACCTTGAATGATTCTCACGAACACAACTGTTGAAAAACAAGATTTAAAAGAATCATATGTCAACATCGAGCGACATCTCACTGTCACCATTTACACGAAAAAAAAACAAAACTTCATCATTAATCTTTTTATTTGCATTACTTTTTTTCTACGATGAATTGTGCAATCTGCGATAGAAAAAGTTGTAAAATCTATGACAATATACATTTATGTGAAGTTTGTTATCGAACAAATATTGAACATTTGAATTCATTTAATGACCAACTCGATTACGAACCATCGGATCATATTATTGATAATATATATTTAGGTTCACAAAAATCTGCTGTTGACAAAAATAAACTATTCGAATTCAATATCAAATATGTTTTAATCGTTGGAAAAGGAATGAAAGGAAAGTTCGACAAAATCAATTATAAAATTATTGAAATTGATGATTCATTAGAAGAGAATTTGGCAAATTATTTTCAAGAAACATTGAATTTTATTGATGAAAGTCAAAAGAATAATTCAAATATTCTGATTCATTGTGTTTCAGGTATTTCTCGAAGTGCTTCAATTGTTATTGCTTACATGATGACAAAACATAAAATAAATTATGAACAAGCATTTACATATGTCAAATCACGACGATCCATCATACGTCCAAATTCAAATTTTATCAATCAATTAAATATGATTAGTAAAGAATCGGTGTTTCAGCCCGATAGAATCCAATAAATCCACCAAGAAAAAAAGCCAATAAACATGCGAAAGATATTCCCATATAGATCAGTTTTGCTTTTGTAACTTGAATATCTCGACCACATCTCCAATATAAATTTGGACATAAGAATAATCCACTTAGAATACCAACTAGAAAACCACCTATATGTGCCATGTAATCGATAATTGGTATGAAAAGACCAACTATTAGCGATCCTATAGCAAAGACTGCATCAAAGAGTAATGAACATCGGTTTTGTCCGGGTTCTTTCCAATTACGAATACCATCCATTAAAAATACCGATAGAATTCCGTATACTGCTCCCGATGCTCCTACACCAGCTAAAAAAAACAAAACAAATGACATAATATTTAAAATTTATATGTATAAAAACAACTTACGACTTCGTGGAAGACCAACAGCACTTAGTAAAGTACCACCAATACCCGATAGAATGTATATAATTCCAATACGAATCCAACCAAATTTTCGCTCTAATAGTATACCAAACATCAGTTGAGAGACTAAATTCATTACAAGATGAATAATACCAGCATGTAGAAACATTGGAATAAAAAATCGATAAGCTTGATAGGGAAAACCTTTGAATGTTTCAGTATTACATACATACGAAAGATATTCTTCGTATGTACATGTTCTATTCGATGGACATGTAACAATCTGTTTGAGAGCTAGATCTGGTGTTGATTTCATGCAAGGAACAAATTTTGCACCATTCCGAAGAAGTGTATAATTCGATGGACCAGCCATGGAATTTTCAGACATAGAAACCAAACCATTATTGCTAACAATTGTGTAGATTAACAAAGCAATATCAATCAGAGTGACAAGAATGATAAAAATGGGATAGTGTCTATTGGGTTGACGTTTTTCATTTGCTTCATCGATGAATAATTTCTTTAACGACGGCATTTTCATTTACGATGCAAATAAAACTTAACTCAATAATAAAATGAAGAAAAAAAACGAATCGTACAAGTGTTTTTAACCATCTGAAAACGGCAAATTCCAATGCCGTAAGGAAAGCATTCTCAGAAAAAAACTTGTTTATCTTATTATTCATTATGCACTTGAATCGAATCATGACAAGTAATGATGCAATAGAAATCGTACAAAATATGTGTAGGAGTAATCACGTACGTATAAATTTCACGATGATATAGATTGTGAGTTCTAATGATAAGATAACAAAATATGTTTTTATTATATTTCATTTCTTTTCTATTTAATAATGGCAACAGCAACAGCAACAGGTAAATCTCGATGTGTCGTATGTGCAAAAGAAAAAGCCACATCGAAATGTTCGGGTTGTTCGCAAGATTATTGTTTTAATCATTTGAGTGAACATCGACAAGAATTAGCAAGACAATTAGATGAAATCGAAGTAAATCGTGATCTATTTCAACAGACTATTCTTCAAGAAATATCTGATCGTGAAAAACACGTTGTTTTACAAGAAATTGATCAATGGGAAAAAAATTCAATTGAGAAAATTCAACAAATAGCACAAGAAGCAAGAGAAACCGCTTTAAAACATACTGATGCGAGTTTCGATAAGACCAAGATCAAATTGAATCAATTAACAAATGAAATAAAATTAGCTCGAAAAGAAGATGATCTCACTGAAATTGATTTAGAAAAATGGACAAAACAACTTAAACAATTAACTGAAGAATTAAATAAACCAATTGATGTTGTAATTCGACAAAGTTCAACATCGATTGTTTCGCGGATTATTGTTGATGTTGAAGTGAATTCAAAATGTTATATTCCAAATGATAGTAAATGGAACCAAAATGGACTTACTATAGCTGGAGGTAATGGCCGAGGTACTGAATTAAATCAATTATCTTCAGCATTTGGTATGCGCATTGACGATGAAGAAACTTTATATATAGCTGATCAAAGTAATAATCGTATTATCAAATGGCAAAAGAATGCAACACATGGTTTGATCGCTGCTGGTGGAAATGGTGCGGGTGATCAAGATAATCAACTTTACTTACCAAAACATGTGATTATCGATGATAAAACAGATTCATTGATCATTGCTGATCATGGTAATCGACGAGTTGTTCGATGGTCTCGTCAAAATCCTATTCGAGGAGAAACCATTATTTCGAATATTAGTTGTTGGGGTTTAGCGATGGATAATGCTGGATATTTATATGCGACTGATACTGAGAAACATGAAGTAAGACGATGGAAAATAGGTGAGGAAACAGGCAAATTAGTTGCAGGTGGTCATGGAAAAGGTAGTGATTTGGATCAATTCTATGAACCTCGTTATATTTATGTTGATGATGAGCAATCAGTTTATGTTTCTGATTGTTGGAATAATCGTATTATGAAATGGAAAAAAGGTGCACAAAAAGGTATTGTCGTTGCTGGTGGACATGGTCGAGGATCTGCTCGAAATCAACTTTATTATCCTCATGCATTCGTTGTCGATCAATGTGAAACTTTGTACATTGCAGATTTTGCAAATCATCGTGTCATTCGTTGGTTGAAAGGGGCACACGAGAGTAGTATAATTGCTGGTAATGGCAATGAGGGTAATCAATCGAATCAATTTTCATTTGTTTCCGATTTAACATTCGATCGACAGAACAATCTGTATGTAGTTGATCTTAATAATTTTCGTATTCAAAAATTTCTCATCAATGAACTGAAATAATGTGCAGACAAAAAAGAAAAGGCAAGACTTGTTTTTTTTTGCGACAGCTATTTGACTTATGTTGTTATGAATTTTTTGTCGTCATTTTTTTCTGAGAAAAAATTGGAAGAAAATTTTCAACGAAAATCCAAATGTCACTTCTGCGATTGATGTGATTCATGCCAAAATAAATCAAAGGTACGAAGAAGAAAATTATCGAAGCATTGTGTTTATTTGTAATTTCACTGTGTGGCTTATCATATCATATTAATAAAAATGAAGATGAAAAGAAAAACAATGTCAGTCAGTTGAAATGTTTTGACAATGATAAAAAAAAACATCGTTTTCCATGATATCTTATTTTATTCGTTAATTAATAATTTTTTCACATGAACACTTCTTAATTTTAAACTAAAAAAATGTCATCATTTGTAAAAGGGGTAAATTTCACTATTTATCATAGGACAACAATTAACTATATACGTTGGCATATTTCTTGTTATAACCGGTGTTATTGGAAATGGAATCAATGTTTTAGTATTTACAAGTGTTAAAACTTATCGTACAAATCCTACAACGTTTTATTTTCTAATAGCATCAATATTTAATATTCTTTATATATTAGTAAATCTAGTTAGTCGTATCATTATGTCAGGCTTTGGAATTGATCTTACTGCTAGATCACTTGCTTTTTCTAAAATTCGTCCATTTTGTCTGTCAACACTTTGTTTAATCAGTTTAAATTGTTGTTGTTTATCAACAATTAATACATTTTTTACAACATCACGAAATGTTTATCTTCGTAGTTTAACAAGTATGAAATGGACATATCGAATAGTTGCCATTATAATCGTCATTTGGTGTTTACATGGAATTCCTTTTCTTCTCTACTATGAAATCTCACCTATAGCACGTCTGTGTTACAATAGAAACGCAATTTTTAACGTCTATTTTCCGGCAATTTATATTCTTACATTGAATTGTTGGATTCCAGTGATTATCATGACATTTTTTTCGTATCTTGCTTATATGAATATTCGAACAACACGAGCACTTGTTCAACAACAAGCTGATCGTCAATTAATAAGAATGGTTTTCATTGTCGAACTACTTGTAATTATCAGTTATGTTCAATATGGAATTTACAATAGTTATCTTCTGTTAATAGCAGGCATGGACAGAGATGAGAATAGAGTACTTCTCGACAATTTTTTTGGATCAATTTCAAATTTGCTCTGTTATATTTACTTTTCGGTATGTTTTCCTTAGAAATAAAGAATATATATATAATCAGTCTTATGAAATCTTCTATAGGGTACTTGCTATATGTTTTTGATTTCATCGAGTCGTTTTCGTCAAGAAACCAAGAAGAAATTATTCTTTTGGCAACAAACAAATCAAATAACACCATCATTGTGATGTAGTAGGATTATTCCTATAGTCATTAGGATTATCACCCTAGTTATTTCCATATATATATATATATATTCGTTCGTTGTAGTGTGTGTTCTCCTCTAGTCCTTCTGTTTCTCTCTCTATATATATAATCCTATATTTATTCTAAATAAAGATCTCTCTTCTATCCAAACCTATAGTTCTTTGACTCACGCACAGGACGTGACAATCATAGAAACACTAGAGTTTTGTTTATTGATTATTATTCGTTGTATTAGCGAATGTATCATTGCGATTTCGTGGTAAATAACCATTGCCTGGAAAATAAATAATAAAGATTGATGCAGCTATGATAATTGGTATGGAATCAAAAATATAAAAATATATCTCATGAACTGCTAAATAACCAGTAAAACCTTGAGCAAATTCAATGACACGATAGATTTGTCGAATTAATACGAGACAAGTACTAAAATAAATGACGTAGAGAAATTGTCGCCAACCTTTTTGACGAAGGCCACCACTTGGAAAATCGAGTGTTGATTTTCTTGTTCGATAATCAAAATAGAAAATCTGCAAACAAAAAATAGCAAACGAGACAAGATTGACTGCAAGACCACCCAAAAGAATATTTTCTCCAAGTTTTGCTCGATTTATATCGGTTCCTGACGATGAAAGTAAACCTGCACCGGATACTTGAATTAAAAATGATAGTATGTCTGATACTATAAAGATCCAAGCGACTAATTTTGGTTTTATCAATGAGTAGTGATCACCGACAGCATGTACCAAACGACCATATAAAACATATGCAATAGCTGCATAAAATACCGGTGCTATAATCAAACACGTACTCATACATATGTATAAATTACGTGATCCAGTTGGATCTATAGCTAGTGGAATACGAGTTGCATAGCCAATAACTTCCATTAGACATCCAACTAGAAGTGTAATCATATACCAACTTCGTTTCCAAATTGTCCAAATGACTAGAGCTATGAAAGATAATGTATATAAGACTAGAGCAACGATGGCAGCAGGCAATGAAGGCATATAATGAAATAGATTGCGTGGATCATCACTACCTCCTGGAGTGTAGCTGATTGTAGCATTTCCATTCGACATTATAAACTATTATATTCTATAGCAAGTTTATATAAACTTCATTATATATTTATACTCGATACTTTTCCTTTGCATACTAAAGTGCAAGTGCGAGTATAAGTACTAGTTTAAAAAGGTTATCCTATATGACTCACAGCCTTATGAGTCACTCTTTTTTTTATTGAACAATTAAAAAGTAAACGAACAACAATACAAATGGTTGGGATAAATCGAGACGAAGATATATATGAAATTTAAAGTTTCATAAATTTCTGAACACGTTGATTGCTATAATCAGCAACATAAAGATTCATGTCAGAATCAAATGTAAGACCATACGGTTGATTTAATTGTGTAACACCAGAACCACTAGTACCTGTGCCAGCTATAGTAATACCAGTTTTGTTGTTTGCACAGAACATTTGAATTCGATTATTGTTACTATCTGCAACATAAACATTGAGATAATTATCGAGTTTCAAACCAACCGGACTGCTCAAAGTTGTTGAACTTGAACCACTGAATCCCGGTGTGCCAGCAACGAAAACACCTGATGAAGCACCCGGTGTCCATCGTATTACTGTATGCGAACCGGCATTTACTATAAACATATCACTACTCAAAGAAGGTTTATAATCAATGCCCCAAGGATCTTTCAAAGTTGAATTAGTAATTCCTTGACTACCACCAGCTACATTGACTCCATTCATACCTGTCGTTGAATTGGTTAAAAAACGCATGATACGATGATTGTTGTTATCAGCAATATACATATATGTCTCTGTATCATCGAAGACAAAATTTTCCGGACTATATAATTGATTGAGTGCTGATCCTCCAGTTGACCCAGTTATGCCAGCAATCGTTATTCCAATTAATGATCCATTAATATATTTTTGTATACGATTGTTATTATTATCACTTATATATAAATTTCCTTTTTTATCAACATAAGCATCTTGAGGAAAATATAATTGATTACTGCCCGTACCACCACTATAATAAACGCCTGCGACAATTATCGGAGTCGTAGCATTTTTCACTAGTTTTCGTACAACACAACCAGCCACATCTAGAGCATACAAATTATCATTTGAATCCATGTATACATTCTTAACACTTCCAGCGTTGATTGAAGAGAGTACAGTAATTCCTGTCTTATTCCAAAGTGAGCCTCCAGATGCACCTAAAGATAATATTATATATATATCATTTCACTATAATAATATGGCATACATGGATTCATTGGTGTCATTACAGTAGTAGTGCTTGTGCTTGTCGAAGTAGTGGTAGTGCTTGTGCTCGTCGACGTAGTGGTAGTACTTGTTGTTGTGTTGATTGAAGCTAAAGAAAAATCAGTTTAGATTACAAAATGAAAACTTTCTACTTACGAGTAGATGATTGACTCTTATCAAAAGCAATCATTGTTGTTGAACCAATGCTAACTAAAAGATTTCCATATTCATTTGGAATACTAACAGACATCTCGCATTGATTAGTATTGTTGTTGAAAATAACCGTTCGAATTTGTTGATTATTTAACAAAGCTAGTTGACATTCTTGCAGATTTGAAGCTGTCATCATGACCGATGGTGAACAACCTGTAGTATTACATTGATATTCAGTATCAGTGAGTTTTACGAAATAAACTGAATTTATATTTTGAGAAATTGTCTGTTGAATAAGAATGAAAAGAGTGATCAAAGTTCTCATTACTGTTATTCTGATAAAATATCTCGAATAAATGACAACCAAAAATGGAAAAACTAAAATATAAATAACACTAGAGCGCTATATTTTTTTCTATGATTTTCTTTAGAAGTGTCATCCATTAAATTGCTTTTAAATGACACATCAAAATATTGAAGAAAAATTCAATTATGCTTTTATCCTGTAAATGTTCTTGTGTTATTGAAGAGCACATACTTAGCGACGACCTTTTAATGTTTATATTTTTATCTTTTTTTTGTTAATTGTCAAGGATTATTATTTCCTTCTTCTCGATTGTAGAGTATTGAGGGGGTGTGACTAATAGATTGAAGTGTTCGACATATATTTTGGAAAGCTCACAAACGATTTGAATATTTAAAATAGTTTTAGAGCTTTCAAACATGATTTTTGAAGGTTTTTAAAAAAGAATTAAGAATTTGAAGATTTCTAACAATTTTCCATGTTGCCCGATTTTTAGAACCAGTACAAGTAATACAGAGAATCTCGATGGTTAAAACATTTGTAAAAAATCTGAAAATAACACTATTCAATGCACAATCAAATGAATCAGACCCAGCCCGACCTAAGTTAATCGAATCAAGAACAACAATGCTTTCATAAGTTTTTTTTCTGCTAGTGGAAATGTCAACAATAGACTAGAATTATGATTCTTCTAAGAAAAAAACGGGCTTCTTTATTTCTATGGATTTTCTTTCGATTCTCAAACATTCCCGGCAAATCCTCTATGTTGATTTTGTGAACATTTTCGGTTAATTGGAATTTATCGTGCTTTCATTTTTTCTTCATTCAGTTAGAATTTTTCTTTAAATGATGTAAATCATTTGTTGCGGAATTCAGTGGGGCTCCTGTGTGTAAATTAGTATAACGGAAGTAGCTATCTGCAAGTGCAAATCGTCTTGTGAAACGACTTTGTTTAATTTTTGAAGCTGCAGTGGAGTTTTTTTGAGGAGATGGTGAGAATTTCTGTACTTTTTTTCTTGATTTTTTGGCGAAAGTGAGGAGATACCGGGATTTATTTTTTTGAGATTCATTTTCCAACAGGATTTATTTATTGTATCAAGATTTCGTGGTACCTTCAGCTTTGTTCATTGCCACATTGTCGTCTACACCCACACTCGAGGGAGATGATAGGATTTATTTCGAAATACACAGGGATTTTTAAATAAATCCAAATAAATCTCAAAAGGATATCTAGTCTATTAAAAGAATCGATCATATTCTCATCGAGAAATGAAACTCAACACATGACACAAAGCATTACTGTGCCAATAGAGATGGGGTCGTTATTCATGAAACCTCGTAGACATTATTTGAGATTTATCTCTGGTCATCATTTCGAGACAAAAGTTGAGAATTAATCTCTGCTCATCATCACACAACCCTGATTTCGAGGAAATTGAAAGGTCTAGATTAATTAAGCAAATGATATTAATTTGAATATTGCAGACCACCAGACGTAACAAAATCTCAAGAGTAAGAGAATAGATTCTTAATTGATTGGATAACTCAGGTACAAAAGGAACAAGCAAAAAGAGAGAATTAGATTCATTCCTTCTCTTCCATCTCTCGGAGTGATTCTCACTGATCGATTCTTCTCCCCTCAACCTATTCGTCTTGTGTTCATGTATGTTTTATTTAGTCACCTTGGTATGTTCAACTTTGTTCTAATAAACAAAATATTGTAACAATATCTTCTTACTGATTCGATTTCTCCTCAATTTTCATCTAATCCCGTTAAACAACAAAAACTAAACAGATATTCGTTACAATTATCGTTGTTACATTCGTTTATCAAAAATATTGATGATTGATAATTTGAAGAAAACGAGAATTGAATTTTGAAAAAATCTTATAAACATCATACGAATCGAGATATTCGAAAATGTCATAGAAATATTCATTGGATAAATCTTCAAAATGTGTAATTCGAGATTCTTGCGAATGATCGTCGGAAGATAATTTTCGTTTGAATTGATTCATTCGTCGAATGAAATGAAAAATTAGAATTTGCTGCTTTTAATAATGTTCGCCGATGTCATCTTAAACACAGCTCTCTCTCCTATATACTGACCTATTCCTCTCTCATTATTCAAGTAAAAATGTTGTCAGATGGCGATTGTTTCATTTGCAAAATTAGATATATTTGCTGTAATTGAAGATGGATAGATACTGCGAATTAAATTTGAATTAATTATATAAATGAAGGAAAAACAAAGATCATTCTAATATATGCCCATAATAGTATGTACTACATAAAAAACACACATTTTAATGACGAATAATGAGTCACGTGTTGGAATTTACCCAACTGTGATCGTTAACATATAACTTTTAATGACATCTTTATTGATAAACATTGGTCGATTAGGAAAAATCCATTGATTCTCCCCTCGATATCTATCTATATAAAGAATAACGAATAATCGATACTTGTACATTATTCTTTTTTCAGATGAATCGATCACACCATATTTCACATGTTACATTCTACAATTCATCGTATATCGTTTTATTTTCTGATGGTTTATATGCTACACATAGTTTATCAACAGCGTTATACAATCAAATTAAATACGCAAAATCGAACATAGAATTTTGCACCTTAGGTCCTAATCAACAATGGTTTTATCGGTACAAATAGAATAATAAAATGATTCATTTTCATTGATTATACATATACTTTCGATTAGACTTGAAGATGGTAAAATATCTTATAGAATTCATGATAATTATATCAATGAACTATTGAGTAATTCAACACTTCAACCGTATAAAGTAAGAAGGTGTTTTTTTTGTGCACTGAAATAACTTCAATTTTGGTTTACAGATTTGGTTCAATGGAAATAATGGATATGTCTTGCAATTCGATGATTTCAATGTATTTTGGAAAAACATCTCCAATGATCTTCAAGATATACTAAAAAATCGATCGAAATCATCATCAAAAATTCAAAATCTAACATTTGGTCCAAATAATACCTGGTGGATTTCCTATTTTGATAATAGTTCTTCAAGTTCATCATATTTACCAACACATATCAAACAACAATTAATTAAAACTAAAGTTTTAATATTAGATCCAGTGACTTATCAAAATTATTTTATTTTTCAAAAAACTGGTCTTTTGACTTGGCATGGAAGTCATCATTTTAATCGAATAATTAATGAAAAAAAAGATAACGACATCTTCTTTCTAAATCCACAAAATATTCGATATACTCAAACAACAATTAATCGTACGTTTTCTTTTCTCTCAAAAAATCCATGACTACAATCGATTTGTTTTCTATTGTACTAGATGAATTTTCTACGGGACAAAATATTCATCAATTACTAAATGAACTTCAAAGTGGTTTAACGACTGTTGATGAAGTACCAGCAATTGATGTTATTCAAACACGAAGTGGCAATTTTTGGTCGTTAAATAATCGTCGTTTATGGTGTTTTCGTAGTGCATCGAATGTCGATCAAATACCAGTTCGAATTGTTAAACAACGTCCATCTTGGTTTGCTAGTCGAATGCAAAAACTCAAAAATCCATTTCATGTCCGTATTCGACATTCACCAGAACTCAATGAAAATGATTCCGATTCTGATTCTGATTTTGAATATGAACTCGATTCTGATGGTTTTATTGCTCTAACATTTGAAAATTACATTCGTCTTTTTACTGATTCTGATTGATAATAAAAGAAAAACAAATTTCACTATTTCCATCCAATATAGATATTATTAAATATACGTTGAATTGTATATTCCAACAAAAGTTTTTCAGATTGAATCATCATTTGTAAATTTGCAATTACTTCTTCACAAGCAACTAAATTATGAAATGATATGTATTGTAATTGATTATTTGGTATTGCTTTGATAATATAATGAAAAAGAATTGGTATATTAATATTTGTTGTTGAATTTAATCGAAAATATTTCATATGAGGAAAGATTTTGAAAATTAAATCAAGTTGTTTGACACTATTCAATTTACCAAAACAAACTTTTCGAATTTGATTTTCATTTATTTCTGTTGTATAGTCTGTTTGATTGATTGATAAATCCGATATTTGTATTGAATCAAGCTGTGGTATTAATTCGAGAATTTTTATCAATGTTTCCATAGAAATCTTCTTGATTTGTACATGATCAATTTTGACAATAAATAATATTTGATAAGCATAGAATTCAATAATCGAAAATGATTGTTTAATATCAATATTTGTTAAACATAATTTCATAGGTGAATTCATTTTTTTAAATTCATATTGATAAGGTGTAATCTTATGTTTAATATCATCTAAAGAAATATCAAGTTCGAAATTTATTGGTATATAATTCCAAAAATCCGAACAGATTTGTTTAAATAGAAGAGTTTCATTTAGAATTTCGGATTGAGAATTATTGGATTCTTGAAATATTAAAGTAAAATCTTGTAAAAACCATAAATATTTTCCAATAAATGCTTTCCATAGATATGGATAATGATAATTATCTCGTCGATGTCTAATAAGAAGATAGAAATATTCTAATAAGCATATAACTTTTGAAAAAAACATGTCAAGATCATCAAAATCAGCTTCGTAATGTTCGATTGAGAGATATTTCAGATTGTTTAATGAAATTGGCGTTTTATGTTTTAAATTATAATTTTTTTTATCCAATACAAATGACACAATTAATTTATATATTCGTGGTGTATAAGATAGAATTAAAAATAACTCATTGAGATCTACACAATGATTAAGATAAAGATATTGAATACCAGTATATTGTTCTATCAATGCCATTGATAATGGAAGTGAACCCAATAATTCATTATCAATTGATACAGAAAATCGAAATGATTTTAATTTTGTTTGAGCAAAAATTAATTGATAAATTTCAATTGTTTTATCATATCTAATACGATCATTTATATCAATATCAAGTATTTTTAAACAAGGTAATTGAGAATATTTATGAAGTAATTGAAGAAGTAGATTTCCTTCGATTTCAGATAAATGAATTTCTTTAAGACGAATGCATGATGAATCAATTAGAAGACATGATTTTGCTACAGATTCATTTCTCATATCGAATATATCGATCGAACAGATACGATGTCGATTATGAATAAGATTGTATTGAAAATAATCGAGATGTTCAATTGATGGTGTTGCATCGATTTCAAATCGAAATAAAAACCATGTATGATCGATAATTCGATGAAAACGTGAATTAAGTTTGGAAAAAATTTTATAAACTTCATATGAATCGAGATGTTCGAATATTTCATAAAAATATTCATCAGACAAATCTTCCAAACAAGTGATCGTAATATTACTTTGTGAAGAATCATCGGAAGATAATTTTCGTTTTAATTGATTCATTTCTTTTGACAGAAATAAAAATTTTCTTTCTCTTTTTATTTGAAAGAAAAATGCCTATATATTGACCTACATGCTACTTCACCTTTCTTCTGCAAATTTAGCTCTACCAATACGTATTTAATGAAAGTATAGGAAAGGTTTTGGTTGTCATATTAATATACACAAAATACATAAATATATATGAAAATTTGGTAGGAAATACTCAACTGCTTGTGCAAGTTTCTGTTCAAATTTAACTCATTGCTAATCTTACAAAATAAATAGAAAAAAATCAGCGCTGATTCAGTCTGATGGACTCAAATCCTTTTTTTTTACTCTTTTTATCTCATTGCTACGGTTGATCGACAACAGTAATTATTCATTTTGGACTGATTTATTTATGTAGTCAGTATGTTTACGAATGCATCTGGTTTATGTATATACGCATATCAAAATATTAGCAATCGCTCTATAGAAATAGTGTTTTCAATATGAGTCTGTATGTTTATTCTAGAGAAAAAGATTAATGTATTAAAATCAGATAAAAACTAAAGGTTTGTATGGCTGCAGTTTTTGATAGATTTCAAATAATCGATAATTAATTATTTTTAAAATCGACTGCAATATCGCGAATTACTTGGGGTAACCCGCCCGGAAATATAAATCCGACTACTTTAGCTCGGTGTTTTTGTTCCTGGACAGCCAATTCTTGAAGTTTTTCAATGTCTTCTTTCTTTTCTCCAAGTAATTGACCGTATCGATAGATTGCATCTCTTTCATCTTTGTGTAATTCCTTATCGGCACTTGCTGCTAGAAACGCTTCAAAAAGAAGTGCTCGAGCTGTGTGTCCAATAAACGTCGGCTTTTCGGACATCATTTTCTCGATATCAGCTACAGTTGGTACGTAAGTTTTGATGAAATTGTAAGTTTCATCAGAACAACCTTTTGCCGATGCATTGCCTAGGACCCATTGACGTTCTTCATCAGCTAAGACTTGACAGCTGCTGCTAGATTCATTAAAGTCTGCGTATATGCCAATATCGATGACTCGATTGGTGTCGTATTACTTCCCCAATATGTTTGAAAATACCACTTTCCAGTTGTTTCTCGAACAGCAGGATCGGTTTTTGTTTCAGTAGTTGCCATTGATTTTGTGAAGAAAATATCTCGATAAACAATCGATAGATTAATGAAAGCAAAGACTAAAAAATAGACGGATATATATACATGTTGACCATCGCGTTGCTCTGTTTTTTTTCTTTCTTGTCTGCTCATTCGGTTATAACAAAAATCTGTTATACTTCATTGCTTTTGTACTGAATACGTCGTTATCTTTGTACGGAAAAAATTCGTGCTTCAGTAAACACATTATATAATCACGAGTCCACAGATATCTTGAGGGTGAGGTGTTGAGGGTGTTGAGAGACAAAAATTAATATGAGATATTTTCTAGGTTTTTAAGTATTGTCGAAAGTGCAACATTGCGGAATGTAGTGCCTTGTTGATTCGAACAAATTAAAAAATTGTATAATCTCCATTGATCTATGACAATGGGTTTAGTATCATATGTAAGTTGATCATGGGACGTTCGTTTTTTCTTCCTCTCAAGAAGAAAGAGATTTATTTGATTTAGAAACCGATCAACTGTACCTCATTTCACTATTTGAGACTTTTTGCAACGAAAATAAATTATTTGTACAGAAATTTCAGTATTTTCAGATAAAATCGTCTTTTTTCCAGAGCACATTTGTATAAAAATGATCCAAATTCCGTTCACTTATCTATCGGAAGATAATATTCGTGTTAATTGATTCATTTTTATTTGTCAGAAAAAGGCCTATATATTGACCTATAGTTTATTCTATAAAGTTTTGCATCAAGCACAAGAAATCAATGTTCGTCCGCATGCTATTTGACCTCTCTTCATATGTATACATTTTATAGCTTCTTATTTTCATTCGCAAATGGATAGTCTACATAATAAAACTCGATGTGTTTCTTGTGAAAAAGAAAGAGTTACTTATGAATGTAATAGTTGCAATCAATATTTTTGTCTTGAACATTTGATTAAATATTATGGCAAATGATAGAAATTGTATTCAAGAAATGCTTGTAAAAGAACAAGCAAATATGGAAAAACATAGTTTATTTGAAAAAGTCAATCAATGGGAAAAGAAATCTATGGAAATGGTTATTCAAACAGCAAATGAAACTCGACAAACACTTACTCAACTTTTAAGAGAATCTTTTCATTCAACAGAAATACAATTAGCAAAGTCAACTGAACAATCATTAGATATTGTAAATCACGAAAACTCATCAAGCTCATTTATTAACAAAATATCTGTTTTAAATCCAAATTGTAACTTTTCAAAACTATATCTCTCGCAAAGATTAATTTTGTCTTTATTTTATTTTAGTACAACCAAATGCGCAAACCATAACCATTCTATTGAATGGTCTATGGTTACAAAATGGAATAACTGTAGCTGGTGGAAATGGAGAAGGTGATCGATTAAATCAATTGGATAGTGCATCAAGTTTCTGTCTCGATGAACATGAAACAATTTATATAGCTATTGAACGAGCATATATCATTTTAAAACGAGTTCATTTGGATCGAAATAAAACAAAAACGGTAGCAAAAAAAGTTACTATTGCTCTTTTAGTACTTGTTGTCAGTACAAATATTCAAGATTCATTAAATCGACGTTTATTTGACGAAGAAAATGATGAAGAAAAACGAACTTGGTGTATTGTTAGTTATGTGCCTATTATTCATATTCTCAATTCAATTGTAACAACAATTTATATTATTTGTCCATTTATTATTAATTTTATTTCTACTACCATTATTATTATTGTCAGTACACGACAACGACGGTTAGTACAAAAACAAAAAAATTATCGTACGATTTTGTTCGAACAACTTCGACAACACAAAAATCTTCTCATTGGTCCGATTGTTTTAATTCTTTTGGATATACCACGTTTAATAATTACATTTGTACCAGGTTGTCTCAAATCGAGTAGTGATTCATGGTTATATCTTATTGAATATTTTCTTTCATTTATTCCATCATAACTTAAGTTTATTCTATTTATTTTACCGTCAACAGTCTATTCTCAATTATTCAAGCAAGCTATAAGTCACTTTCGATAGATATCAATAAATAATTGTTTGACATCTTGACGAAATGATTCAATTTGAGTAAAAAGTGCACTTTTACCTAGCAGTACAGTAGACTATCGACCCCATATTGAATAACAAAATTTTGCCGAAGGACAATTTTATGAGAGAGAGAGAAAGAGAAATTTATTTAATCCATTCAAGTAGAATGTAATTTCGCTGATTCTTTTTTTTGAAGCAACTAAAATGTATAAAAATGAAGAAAAATCACGGTAGTTTTGATTTTGTTATATGATGAATCGTTTTGGTGATATTGATTTGTCCTTCAAAAAATTGCCGCCTATTTATGGTTTTCGTAGTCAAAATCTTGTTTCGATCGATAAAGCACTTGAACCTATTCAATCACAAATTCCTGAATTATCTTATTATATTAACACTGCAAAGAAAAATTGTCACTATCCAAATAAATATGGATTGTCCAAAGATCAAGCAGCTTGTATTTATATCTATACAATGGAATGGGATGAAACCAGTCTCTACCGAGTTTTAAATAAAGCACTTCGATCAGAAAATCGTCAAGCTTTGAAAATTTGGTTTCCTTATTTGAAATTATTCGATACCGCTTTGGATTTATTACCAACTACTAAAGAACCAGTTTGGAGAGGTATTCCAGTAGATATTGGAAATACATTTACTAAAAATCAAAAGGTGACTTGGTGGCCGATTAGTTCTTGTTCATCATCTGTCAATGTTATTAAACAATTTCTTGGAAATACAAATCATTCAACTATATTTTTAATTGAAGTTTTTAATGGAAAGAAAGTTTCAGGTTTTACTGAGTTTGAAAATGAAGATGAAGTTATTTTAAGAATTGGAACAGAACTTCAAGTCAAAGCGCATCCATTAAAACAAGCAGATGGTTCATCTATCGTTCATTTAATTGAAATTAATGATACCGATGAAAATCATACAGAACCCATAACAACAGTAGGCACGCATTTTCCTCGTATGCAACTCACACCAAATCTCAAATGGAAGCCATATGCAAAAACAATTGCTGGTGGTAGTAGAAATTGGGATAGATTAAATCAACTTCGTTGTCCTTTTGGAATTTATATCGATGATCAACAACAATCGATTTATATTGCTGATCGTTTAAATAATCGAATCGTTAAATGGAAATTAGGTGAAAGCAATAATGATAATGGGCAAATTATTGCTGGAGGAAATGGTGAAGGTTATCGAATCGATCAATTGAATAGACCAACTGATATGACTTTGGATTACGATAGAAAATCTTTAATTATTTGTGATAAAGAAAATCGACGTGTTGTTCGATGGTCATTAGACGATCAACAAAACGATAAACAGATTCTTATTTCGAATATTAAATGTTGGGGATTAATAATGACTGAAAATGGAGATTTGTTTGTTTCGGATAAAGAAAAACATGAAGTAAGAAAATGGAAAAAAGGTGAACGAGAAGGAAAAATTGTTGCAGGTGGTCATGGTTATGGTTGTCAACTGAATCAACTTAATGAGCCAACGTATATCTTCGTCGATCGTCAGGAGACTGTTTATGTTTCTGACTACAAAAATCATCGTGTGATGAAATGGATAAAAGATGCAAGAGAAGGTATTGTTGTTGCTGGTGGACATAGTCGTGGAATTGAATTAAATCAATTATCGTATCCTGAAGGATTAGTTGTGAATGAAATTGGTGATGTTTATATAGCTGATTGTTATAATCATCGAATCATGTGTTGGCCTTCGGGATCAAAAGAAGGTCGAATTGTTGTTGGTGGAAATGGTTTTGGCGATGGATTAAATCAATTTAAATGTCCAACAGGTTTAACATTTGATGCTGAAAATAACTTGTATGTTGCTGATCGTGATAATAATCGAATTCAACAGTTTGAAGTTATTAAACAATAAGACAAAAAGAAACTTCGTTGATCTTTTTCTTTCAGTTCATCGAAATATTATTTTAGTGTTGACAAGTACAAGTATTTCATAAGATAAAAATGGTTTCATTTGTATCATTATTTAACCGTCATACTACCACCTTCCAACTCTTAACTTTTTCTTTGCTGGGATTTATATAGGCACCAACTCAGTTTCAATACGATAAGGACAGCAAAAACTCCATCGAAGTAGGAAGTAAGTAAAGGACATATGCAGAAGAATATTACAGACATAATTAGATATAATCTTCTGGTGATTCGAACAGCCAGATAGTTACAAGTTCAGCATTTAGTAGCAATTTTTCTATTATGCACTCTCTAACAAAGATTGCAAAGTCGTTTTTCATCAGCTTTCGACGCAATGGTCGTAGACCAGTCTTTGTAAGTTCAATATTTTGCGTTTTTAGGCGAATATCTTATTGAAATAGACGTGACTCTGCCCAACTTGTTGAAGCAATAACTATCAACGGTATAGGTTGTTACCTTTCTATAATAGGGTCTATTTTGACCCCAAATCGTGATAGCGTATTGAGATACCTTTTGACACGTTTTATTGTGTTCAAAAGATTCAAATCAAACAAACTAACACCATCACTGAGTAGGGTTAACCTTCCTCATAGCATATCTAGAATCACAAGAATTGGACAAAGCGCAATTGATGAGGGGCCCCAAAAGACCCCAGGTTGTAATATGAGAGTTAAGTTTTATTTCTCAGAGGAAATCAAAGATTTCTCAAAATCTTGAGAATGCGTCTGTTATAAGTACACTAGGGAACTAGTGCTACAAGAACAATAACATTAGCAAATTCAAATAACTTATATTTAAATGAGCAATAAAATAATCCTAATGAGCAATAACGAAATTTAGCAATAATAATACTAATTGAGTAGTAATAATACTGAATGGGCAATAATAATATTAATTGAGCATTTATTTATTCAAACTGGCAATAAGTGATGTATGTAAGAAGCAATAAGAATCCAGACATTATTTTTCAAGTGAATGGTTAGAATAAAAAAGAGGCTGGTATGAAGGATTGACTGTGAATGCACCAAGCACAAATAATGCTCTCGAAGCAACAAATCGGTATATAAAATGAAGATACAATAAGAGAACGGTTACCATTATCAAGATTCACAGTTGTTGTATTTCAAATAGTTAATAAATGGTCAAAAGAGCGAAATCCTATCCTACACGTGCCAATGCAAAAAAATTCGAGCACGAACCTCAAATCACGTTATCATGTTGGACTGATGGCTACAAGTGGGTTAAGCTGAACAAAGAAATTATATCTATTTCGAAGGAGGATAAAACAGTTTATTATATTCCTGCTGCTGGAGGAGTTGAAATTACAGAGAAAGAAGTAAACTGTTACGAAACTTGTCGGTTCAATTTATTCGACACGTACAAGTCTGTCTATTTGAACATATGGTGCGTATGTCTATCGGACAATCCTGAAGAATGGCGAACAGCAACGTGCACTTGTCCAGCATTTTTGAAGAATTATATTTGCAAGCATGTCATCAGAATCTCTATTCGACTAAAATATTGCAAACCTCCACCTGAAGCAAAAAATGTGGAAGTCGGTACAAAAAGAAAGAGAGGCAGACCATCGAAAGCAAGAAAAGCTTTACTGTTACAGTAGTAAATTAATTGCTAATTTTCATTTTTCCTACGACCACTTGTAGAAATAAAAGTTGGAGTTTTTCTTTTTCTTATTGATAAAATGTGAAATTAATATTGGTATTTCATGAATTATTTATTACTCATTTCATAATAAACAACTGCTCAAAAAGGACTTGTTTATTGCTCGACGATTATTGCTCATTTGTATTTTCATTATTGCTCATTTAAGTATTTTTATTGCTCAAATAAATACATGCCAATTCAAATATTTCCAAGATAAAAAAACACATTGTATGTTCTTCATTACCCAGGAAGTCATTATTGCATTTCAATCAAAGTTTTATACACGTATTTTTTTGAAGAACGTTACCTTTTACCTTCGTATGTTCTTCATTATTCAGGAAGTCATTTTTGCATTTCAATCAAAGTGTTATACGCGTATTTTTATGGAGAACGTTACCTTCGTATGTGCTTTATTTGAAGAGAAACGTTTTTACAACTTCCTATTTGCACGAGAACAAAAGAAAAAAGTCGATGACTAAATGACCACATATTATTATACATAACTTTTGCTTAATAAACTTTATCTCGTCATTCTCATTTCTTTAAAAAAATTCATAGACCAACGTGAGTATTTGGAGAAATCATCTGACTTTCTTTTTTTGTCTAATAAAATCTCTGTCAAATGAACATCTAGGGATGTTAAAAATTATTACCTATTCTAGATGATTGATAAAATTAAATTTTATTGTACGAATGTTAAAGAACAGAAACGTATTCTTTGTATAGTTGTAAGCTTGTGCATTCTACTTGCAGTTCTGTATATGACTGAATTGTCAACAAATGTCGTCGACAATTTTCAAAGAAAGGAAAGAAACATGAACAGTTCTCTATTAGTCAAATTAATGATATCAGGACGAAAACGTATCGCTATAATTGGATCATCAGGCTATATTGGTTCTCGATTGTTGGAATATTTAGAAAGTAAACAGAATTTAGAAGTGAATGGATTCGATCGTAAATTCAAAGGACAAGCCAGCTATGAAATATCAACTCGACTTCTGAAAAAATATGATATCGTTATTTATTTAGGCGGATTAACAGGTCGAGTCATGTGTCAACAACGTCCCAATGATATCGAACAAGAAAATATAGGTGATATATATCAATTAGCAAGACGTATGTTACCATCACAACTACTTATATTTGCATCTACATCAGCAATTGCCGAAGGTTCTGGTTCGAAATCTTTTCAAGAAAACTCTTCTGTTAAATATAATCTATTCGATTTATATACTGATTCGATGTTTCGTCGTGAAAATACTCTTCGAAATTTGAGTAAAACTCGAAAAGATGCACCACAAATGATCGGTCTTCGATTCGGAACTGTTATCGGACTTTCGAAGAGTCAACGCATTGATCTCGTACATATGGCATTAGTTTGTCAAGCTTTTCTTAATCATCGCATACGTATTACTTATCCTGATAGTTATCGAGCATTTTTAGATATGAATGATTTAGTTCGAGCTATTTCAACAATCATCGAACATTCGAAAAAGGCACAACGATTTGATCTATTTCATCTACAAACATTTTCGGGAAGTATTTCGAATGTTGCTAATACAGTTGGTATGCGTACAAGAGCGTTTATCGATGCAATCGATCAACTCGGTCAAAATAATAGCGTTGGATTTTCTTTAGATACAACAAAGTTTAGTACGACATTTAATTTTACATTTCGAGGAATACAAGATGAAATAATTCGAAAAATGATGCAAGATGTACCTCGAATGTGTTTAGGTCGTCAATCACGAATTGATAATCATTCAATTCCTTGTGTTGTTTGTGGTTCTACTGAAATGCATACAGTTCTCGATCTACATGAACAACCACTTGCAAATGAATTTAGAAATCGAACTGAAGATTCACTTAAATGTCAACGATTTCCACTTCGTTTAGTTCGATGTCCAAAATGTTATCATACACAGCTTTCATATATTGTCGATCGTTCGTATCTATTTAGTCATTATCTTTATCAAAGCGGAACAAGTCAAAGTTTACAAAACTATTTCGAATGGTTAGCAAAGAAGATTATTGAAGAAACTAGTATTATAAATGGAACTGTATTAGAAATAGCTTGTAATGATGGCAGTCAATTAAATCAATTTCTTAAACAAGGATGGAAAACGATTGGTGTCGAACCTGCTCAAAATCTAGCCGAAATTGCTCGAAAATCAGGTCATACTGTTTACACTGGCTTTTGGGGTGTCGATCAATTTCCATTATTGGAATTATCGAAGACGTTGGATGCTATCGTAGCACAAAATGTATTTGCTCATGTAACAAACCCTGTTGATTTTCTTCGTGCATGTTTAAACGTTATGAATGATAAAACTAAATTATATATTCAAACATCTCAATGTGAAATGTATGAAACAGGACAATTTGATACAGTTTATCATGAACATATTTCATTTTTTACGGCACATTCATTCAAAAAGATTGCTGATTTAGTTGGATTAACAATTATTAACTTTGAAATTACACCCATTCATGGACGATCATGTTTAGTTACATTTCAACGAATAGCAATGGAGTCGAGTGTTTCATTTGAGACAGTCTATGATAAAGAAGATCTATCACCGATTGGTTTAGTTATTCAAAAGGAACGTCAATTGGGTTTGACTAAAGATTGGTTTTATTTGAAATTTCAAGCTCAAACAGAAACTGTACGACAATGGATGATGCATCAGTTAACAAATCTTCATGAACAAAGTCATACTATTGTTGCATATGGAGCTGCTGCTAAAGGTATGGTTCTTCTTCATTTCTTATTAGAATCACCGAATAGAATATGGAATATATCGTATGTTATTGATGATGCCCCTCTCAAACAGAATACATTCTGTCCAGGGACAAATATTCCAGTTCGTCCTTCTTCCATATTACAACAACATAATCTAAGTAAACCATTGACAATTATTATTTTTGCTTGGAACTTTGGAGAAGAAATAATGGGGAAAATTCGTCGATTAACTGTTGATAAGGGTATAGAAAATGTTTTCATTATGCTTCCATTTCCTCAACAAAAACTTTTCAAACTTGAAACAAACACAAGTCACACTCTATTATCAGATAACATTTATAAGCCATTGCCATGGCCAAGTGAATTTCAATTTGTTCGACGACCTGTATTATTAGTTTCTCATTTATTCAACGAAGAATTTCTTCTACCATACTGGATTCGTCATCATGCATCAATGTTTGACATGGCCATCTTAATCGATTATAATAGTACTGATCGATCGTTAGAAATTATTCGTCAAGAAGCGCCTCATACATGGAAAGTTGTTACAACACGAAACAAAGAATTCGATGCTGAACTCGTAGATAGCGAAGTTAAGAACTATGAAGCAACGTATCCATTTGCTTGGAAAATTACTTTGAATACACCAGAATTTCTTATACATCCCGATCTTCGGCAAGAACTTGCTAATCTAGATCAAGGTAATGTTACGACTCAAGCATTTCGTTTTCCTTCTATCATAATGTCGGGTAATGATTCTAAACCACTCGAACGATTTTCATCATTGATAAAACAACGATCTCAATATCTATGTGATAAATCTGATCATGGTGAAGGTTCCTATTCTCGATTTATACATCGTTATCCGTATGGTCCATACTCGCTTGGAAGACACGATCTTCCCAATACGAAGTGGGAATGGATTTTCAATGGATATATCGCTAAATTTATGCATACGCCATGGCCCGAAATAATGAGTCGTAAATTACAAATTCGAGCACGAATACCACTTCATCATTTTCGCAAAGGTTGGGGTAATCAACATGATGTTGATGACAAACGATTAACGAAAGTTCGAAATGATATTCAGCAACAGAAACAATGTGATCTTAGAAATTTTGCTACCAATGATGATAGATTCAAGATTATGCATCGTATTTGGCATCAAGTTATTAATCACTAAATACTTTATTTTCACGATTTCATAGTTCTTTCTAAAACTATCTATTCAATAAATTATCCAGCTACTTCATTTCATTTCAAAATTGATGTGTACGTTTTAATTTCTCGCTAAGAATCACTTGTTTGACAAAACAAACTTTAATGTAATACTATTGCCATCCTTCTAGTATAATGATTCTCATTTTAGAGAAGAGATCAGGTTAATATATCATATGAACATATACAAACACCAATGCAAACCAAAAAGAAATTATAGTTTCAATAGATATAAACTGTGATTCTCATAAATTATTCATATTTTTTAAAGGTACCTAAAGGAGAATGCACTTTTTGTGTAACAAAAAAGAAATAATTAGAAAACTATATTGATTACCTTTGAAAACACTTATTTGATTTCTTTTCTTTGACAAAAAAATGCATTGTTATGATTTATTGAAAGAAACCAAATATATATTACATTCAGTCAAAAAAAAACATTCTTTATAAAAACTAAGCTTGTTTCAGTCACACAGTGTCCGTGATGCCATCATCAGCGAATAAAAGACGATTATCAGTCAAGGTTCAAAAGATTCATCGTGCTTCACTTCATACCCCACGAAGTAAATTAGGAACGTCCAGTGTTGTTCATGTCAAAGTTCATTCGGCAAATAGTCGATCATCGATTGTGAACTCGTCATACAATGAAGACGATGATTTATCATTAGTTCGTGATAGTTTATTCTCGATGTTTGCTTTTACGATCCGTGTTTATTGTAGATCGATGCAGATTTTAATCGTTCCACGCCACAGTTACAGTCTGTTAATGTGAAAACTAACTCACGTCAATCATCTGTTGCCAAACTCACTCCTCTCAGTACAACGGTAATTTTGTTTGCATATCTGAACAAAGTCCTCTTCATTTCATTGCATTCTTGTAGAAGTCTACTGTCGATGATCGAATTCATCATCCAGTAGGATTCATCATTCACCAATCATTAATCATTTTCTTTTTCCGCATCGAAATAGATCAATCAGAACAAAAAGAAACGACGATCTCTATCTCTTCCAGAAGTTCAAAATGAAACTGTTAGGAAAAGAGGCAAATATTTTAGGTGAATATTTCGTTTTGCTTTTTCTCTCGTGATCTAAGTTCTATTTCAAACTATTAATCGTAGAAATACTGGCTTATGGTGGTGTTTAGTATGTGGATTGCCGTATTTATTATTGGCGACTATCCTTGCTATAGCACTTCCAATCATTCTTACTAAACAAACAAATCCTACAACAAAAAGTAGTTATATTTTAATTATATTCTTGTCGACATATTTATTGTTTCTTTTTAATTAAAACATACATTCAAATGAAATCATATCATAGAAGGAAAAAAACATGCATGACTTTTAGAAATAATGAAAACACTCCTACTTCTTAATAAACAGTACAATAAATTCTAATATTTTTCTTTACATTGCTGTTTTAGCTTTCGCTTTAACAACAACATTGACAACTGTGACCACTATCACGACAACAACAATGACTACTGTGACCACTGCGACCACCAGCACAACAACAACAACAACTGCTTCAACTACTACCACAACAACAACTGATACAACATCTACAACAGATACTACAACTTCAACATCAATAACCACTGTTTCATTTATAACAACGAGTGTGACAAGTACAACTACAGCTGTTAGCGCTCGATGATATATCATCGACGCTCATCGGAGATTGAGTCGTCCTTTCTAGTCTAACTGGTCTAGGACATCTGCCCGGATAGCAGAAGGTGTGGGTTCGAGTCCCACGAATAGAGTCCGGCGGGACCGGGTTTTTTCATCCCGATCCCGTTAATATTTCTCTCAAATGAAGCCTGATCCCGTCCCGATCTCGTTGAATCGCTGAATCGGGATCCCGATCCCGATTTCTACGGGACTCGTGCGGAATAGTAACCATGTTCACGACGGGATCGGGACCGAGATTCGGGATAAAAACAGAGGTCGGGATGATCCCGCCGGACTCTAGACACATTATATTGATTTTTAAGTAAATACAAAGTTATATTTAAATATCATGTAATAAGTAGGGTTCTCAACAGGGTTTTCCCGTCCCGTCCCGGTCCCGATGAATTTATTCTATCGGGATCCCGATCCCGATTTCTACGGGACTCGTGCGGAATAGTAACCATGTTCACGACGGGATCGGGACCGAGATTCGGGATAAAAACAGAGGTCGGGATGATCCCGCCGGACTCTACCCACGAAGGGATCTTTTTCTCCGTTTGGCACACATGTACATTCTTTCTCTTTTCCTTTTCTCCGGTCCAGTCCTTTCCTTTCCTTTCTGTTCTTCTCATGTACATGTGTAGCTCACATAATGGTGCCGTGACCCGGGACTATACTTCCCTTGGAAGGGGGAGGTGTTAGCGCTCGATGATATATCATCGACGCTCATCGGAGATTGAGTCGTCCTTTCTAGTCTAACTGGTCTAGGACATCTGCCCGGATAGCAGAAGGTGTGGGTTCGAGTCCCACGAAGGGATCTTTTTCTCCGTTTGGCACACATGTACATTCTTTCTCTTTTCCTTTTCTCCGGTCCAGTCCTTTCCTTTCCTTTCTGTTCTTCTCATGTACATGTGTAGCTCACAACAGCTGAAACAACAACAACAACTACTACAGTAACAACTGTTACGACTTCAGCAACGACTACTACGACTGTCGCTTCAACAACGATAACAACTACAACTGAAACAACAACAACAACTACAATTCCATGGGATAATCCATGTACGCCTGCATCGAAAGAGAGTTTCTGTTTGATAGCGAATATTTATTGTTATAATTTTTAGGTGCTGATGGAACTCTTTGGAATACGACTGGTACGATCTATGCAGGTACAGGTTTAAATGGCAGTGCATTAAATCAACTACTTGCACCTACTGGATTATATATGGATTCACATAATACTCTATACATAACGGATAGTGGTAACTATCGTATCATGGCATATACATACAATGCGAAGAATGGTACTATGGTAGCCGGAACAGGAGTGCTTGGAAGCAGCATGAGTCAATTGAATTCAGGTGCACGTTATCTCTTTGTTGATTCGAACCGAAATGTTTATGTAAGTGATCAAGTAAATCAGCGTGTTATACGATGGCAAATTGGTAATTCAACTGGCACAATAGCAGCTGGTACTGGTACTGCTGGTAGTTTATCAACTCAAGTCAACTATCCATATGGAATGTGGGTAGATTCAAATTTAAATTTATACGTAGCAGAATATAATAATCATCGTGTAACTAAATGGGCTCCAGCTAGTTCATCAGGTGTTACTGTTGCCGGAACTGGCACTGGCGGTACGTTTTATAATTAGAATTCTATATGAATAAACGTTTGTTTTTATTCGTTTAACATGTTTTAGGTAATTCTGTAAGTCAATTGAATGGACCTACTGGTTTCTTTTATGATGAAGCAAGTAATGATTTATACATTTCGAATAATCTTGCTTCTACAGTAATGCGATGGCGAGTGGGTGCTTCAAGTGGTACCATCGTGGCAGGTACGCTTGGAAGTTCCGGTAGCGGTGCAAGTCAATTGAAAGGACCAACTGGAATCATCGTAGATCCATGGAAAAATATCTATGTCAATGATCGAGATAACAATCGAGTTCAACTCTATTGTAATGGAAGTTCGACTGGTGTTACTATTGTCGGTGCAAGTAGTGGTGGACAAAGTTTAGGTTATCCATATGCTATTCAATTAGATTCCGATCATAACCTATATGTTGCTGAATACTATGCTGCACGTGTAACAAAATTTAACAAATTATAATCGAATATTTTATTTTATTTTATGAAATTACAAATAAAAAATTGTTTATTTAGCGCAGATCAATTGAAAACCATCTAAAATGAATGAAAATCAAAGAGTATAATTGTTAAGTTTATTCTTACTGAAAAATTCATCGAAATCAATTCGACCATTTCCATCGGCATCCATTGCGTTTGTTAGTTCATCAACATAGTTATTTAGATCAGCTTGATGAATGCGTTGATTTTTCATAAGAACTCGAATAACTGCAGCAAATTCTTGTCGACTAATTGAACCTGAATGATTCGTATCGATCCATTGAAATATACTCCATAGAACATCTTTTCATTGATATAATTTCTCTTTGACTTCAGAATTCGACTAAAATTATAATAAAAATAAACAAGAAGATTTTTATTTATGCATATAATTACAAACCAATTGAATTCTTGAATTATTTAATGAATAACGTTGAAACATTGTTTCGTACAAAACACCTTCGGAATCTTCGTGAACTAATTTCGAACGTAAGGTAAGCCATGGAAGAGACATTCGTAAAACATTAGTCATAACAAACTCCCATCGCCTTAATGATACATGTCCTAATGAGAAGAAGAAAATAAACTAAATAACGATGTTAATTACAAAATAAATTCTTATACCATTTCCTTGTTTATCTCCTGCTCGAAAATCATCCATTAAAGATGTTCGATTTGCAGCGATTATCTTAAACAATTCATGATAATCGACAGTTTCGTTTCTCATCTCATTTGAATGAACATTATGTTGAATAATTTTCGGATCTGGATTATTCAATTCCCTTTAAAGAAAAGCTTCTCAATAGATTTTTTTTCGCTTTCTCTTTTACAAACCATCGTATAACAGCTCCATTATTATGATGTCCATCGTAATTCGATGCACTAAATATAGTTAAAACTTTGCCACCATGTCGATATTCATATCCTTCTTGTTTCACTTGATGCGAACGAATAATCATTGATAAATTATATTTCTGTAGAAAATATTGAGTTATGTCGGCGGCAAAAAGATACGCCGTTCCTCGATCGACATTTTCTCGACAACCTGAAGCATTTCGATTAGGATCCGGATCGCTCCATAATAAATCTAAATCAGTTCGTTCATCTGTTTTTGAATTCATTCAATTGCCACCGTGTACCTTGAATTTGATGGAATTCATCGATTTCTTCGGGTGTCAATTGACTTTTACCAAATCTCGATTGTGGTTTAAATACGAGCGATAGATCTAACTCAGAGAAGTTTATTTTGCTGAGAAAAAAGGTAAAATTTTACATTGATATCTTGGAAGACTTTGCAATTTTGATAAATGAATTCGATTGGATATGCCACCATGCATGACAATAATTCTGTGCACTCCAGTATCGATGATAGAATATAATGGCAACCAATTAAATACGTTTGAAAACGATTTCAACAAATCGTTATAAGATTTCTAAAAAAATAGTAAAATTGATCATTCAAAAACACAAGATCAAAATAAACGAACTGGATATTTCTTTGTGACTTCACTTTGAAAAGTAAAATTTTTATTGAGTGCCATATCTTCGTGATTTCCTAATTGATATACAATAAAAATAGATAATCATTAAATGCACAATTTTCTACCGCGATTAAGAAAAACACAAGTCGGATTAAGAATAAGTGCAACTAAGAGTAATAAAAAGACTTCAGTTGAATTTTTACCACGATCAACAAAATCGCCATTGAATAAAAATGCATTATGTGCTGATGGTAATCCATTCTGTATAAACCAAATGATTGGCTTTTTTTAATACAAAAAAAATATGTTTTTCACTTGATCGAATATATGTGTTAAGTCTGATAATTGACCGTGCAAATCTCCGACAACAGTAACACGTCCTAATTCGGAGAGATTTATTTGATTGCAATTTGAAAGCGTTTTAAGAACTGTTCGTGCTTCGTGAAGAATTTTATTAACATATTTTTCATGTAAAATCTTAGATAAATTCAAATGAGAAATAAAAATATAAAAGAATATTCTCACTTGTCCACGTTGAAATCTTGCCATTAAATTAACGAAATCTTTATGAGTAATTGGCCCATCGAGACCTGTTGAATAAAAATGAAAAGATATTTTTTCTATTTTCGATTGAGTATATATACGTGGTCCTTGATAATTGGAATCAATATGAGTATCTGCCGATCTGAAAAGTTCGTTTTCACCTGAAAGAGAGAAATTATTTGTCTTCTATACTTATATAAACAAATCAAATCCATATTACTAGCAGGTGATCGTAATTTTTCAAGTGCTTTTGTTATGCCTGGTGGAAGTGAATCTGATGCATTTAACAAAGCATCAAATAGTTCTCCTAACTAATAATTATTGAAGAAAAGTCTTTTTTTTTAAATGAAAACAAACATTTGTTTATTTCTAACTTTGGCTTCTGCTTGTTCACTAGCATATTCTAATTTTTCATTTGTCTTCCAAGCAGCTTGCTCTCTTAATTTCGATCGAGCTTGATGCATTCGAAATGCACCTTGGATTTTCGCTGCTGATTTATCTTCTACATAAAGGATATAACAATCAAAATTGAACTAATCCAAGAAAACATGCGTTACCATGCGTAGAATAGGATGCCCAGCTCATATTTGCAAAACAAAATGTGAATATTGAGGGGTAATCTCACATGTTTTTTTTTCTTGTCAAGGTTATTTTTCTTTTCAATACAGGTTGAGTCATTGCGTATATGTCGTGTTCTGACAAAAGAAATATCTCAGCCAATACATTTTAGAGAAGGAGTAGGCGTACATATTTTTTTATAACCAAGTATTTTCTGATGGATCAACGCATCCCGATATCAATGATATAATTAAACGAGATGTGGTCAAAACAAGCAGAATAAAAGGATTGATCACCTGCATTCCGAGAATATTTTTCTTTTTCGCCGTTCTTCTCAACGTAATGTTTGTGTTAATATTAGGCGAAAAATTCAATGTCACTTTTAAAACAAATTACTGGCTTCGTTTATATAAAGAAACTGTTTTTTCTTTTCGGCGACTGAGAGCAGAACAAACACGCTTTTGACATATATAATGAAGAATTTTTCTACGATTCCTTCATTTCTTTTTCGAAGTTTACAAGTTACAGTGTATGATTCAATTTTTGCAAGTTTTTTACTTAACAACGACTTTGTTTGTCGTTGTTGTTGTTCACGGTATGTGATTTGTTTATTAAATTGTTTTATGTGATGAATTCATAGAACTAATTATTTAGGATCATCGTTTCAATTTTCGACTTATACTTGTCCTGCGAATAATGAAACTGTAGAATTTAGTTCTGTTTCTTCTGTATTCTCTCATTCAGCATTGAATACATCAACAAACTGTGCTGTGACACAATGTCAAAGCAATGATTATAATTGTCGTAATTCGCAAACGCTTTGTTTTAGTTATCGAACACAAAACAATACAAGTTATTGTGGACCGGCAGTTGATTGTTCAATTTTAACACCTTGTAATGGAACTTGTTCGTCAAATCAATATGCATGTGTTATTAATACATGTTGTCAACCACAAGGAAGATGTTTACCATTGTTTTTAACAACATTTTGTCAGTCATTGGGTATAAGATGAGATCGAAATTTAAATACATGTTTTCGGTTTTATATTTGTTGATAGGATGGTTAATGACTGAACGTATGAGTTATGCTCGATCGTATCATACGTCATCGGTTCTACGCAGTGGAAAAGTTTTAGTAGCCGGTGGCAATGGACACAATGGCGCTTTGAACACTAGTGAATTGTACGATCCAGCAACAGAAACATGGACCAACACTGCTGCCATGAATTATCAACGAATTCAACACACAGCATCAACATTATTAAATGGCAAAATATTGGTAGCTGGAGGATATGTATCCTATATTAACAGACTCGTCAGGTAAAAAGAATATTCTTATATATATATATATATATGTATGCATTTTCTGTCGAAATAGTTGCGAATTGTATGACGAAACGACGGGAGTATGGAGTCTAACTGGTAACATGACAATAGAACGAAGATCGTACACAGCATCAGTATTATCCAATGGAAAAGTGTTAATAGCTGGCGGCTATGGATCTAATGGTTATCTGAATAGTGCTGAATTGTATGATCCATCAACAGGAACATGGACAAGCACTGGAAGTATGAGTTACAGTCGAGCTCTACATACAGCATCAGTATTACCTAACGGAAAAGTATTAGTAGCAGGTGGAAATGGGATCTATGGTTATTTGAGTAGCTGTGAATTGTATGATCCATTAACTGAAACATGGGCAAATACAAGTAATATGAATAATGTTCGAACGCAGCATTTAGCCTCCGTATTATCTGATGGAAAAGTATTAATAACGAGTGGATATTCATATTATTATTCGAACAGTTCTGAATTGTACGATCCATCAACAGAAACATGGACAACTACTGGTAATATAGATCAAGCTTCAATACAAGCAACAGTATCAACATTGGCTGACGGAAATGTCTTGGCCACCGAGAGTTATTCGAATACGACCGCAGTGTTTAAGTATTCAACAGGAACGTGGTTACCCGCTCCCAGCATGTTTTACAGTCGATCTGGTCATACAGCATCAGTTTTATTCAATAGTAAAGTATTGGCTATTGGTGGTACTGCAGTAAGAAATTTAAACTATACGGCAGAATTATATAATCCATCTACAAATGTTTGGTCACCTATTCATGATATGAATCATAACCGATACTATCACACAGTATCAGTATTAACAAATGGAAAAGTGTTGGTAGCTGGCGGATATGAACATGATGGTTTTTTGAATACTACTGAACTGTACGATCCATCAACAGAAACATGGACACTTACTGGTAATATCATTTATCCAAGATCTCAACATACAGCAACAGTATTACCTAATGGAAAAGTATTAGTAGCAGGTGGATATAACTATAACTTTTTTTATGGATCGATGAACATGACTGAATTGTACGATCCGTCAATAGAAATGTGGACTTCAACTGGTGATATGAATAATGGTCGATATCTGCATACTGCGTCGGTATTATCCAATGGAACAGTATTAGTTACCGGCGGTTATGGATATAATGGTTATCTGAATAGCGCTGAGTTGTATGATCCATTAACTGATACATGGACAAATACTGGTAATCTGAATTATGACCGAGCTAGACACATAGCTGTGGTATTATCTGACGGAAAAGTATTAGTAGCAGGTGGATATGGAAATAATGGCGTTACAAATAATGCTGAATTGTACGATCCATCAACTGGAACGTGGTCCATTATAAATTCTATGAATTATGAGCGTGCAGATCATACAGCAACATTATTGAATAATGGAAATGTATTAGTAGCAGGTGGATATGGAAATAATGGCGTTACAAATAATGCTGAATTATACGATCCATCAACTGGAACATGGTCCATTACAAATTCTATGAATTATATGCGACAATCTCATACAGCAACACTATTGAATAATGGAAATGTATTAGTCACAGGCGGTGATGCACTGTGCGGCACAATGAACACTGCTGAAATATACAATCCATCAACAGGCTTATGGACAAGCGCACCAACTATGAATCAACAAAGAAGTTATCATGCAGTATCTGTTTTACTCGATGGAAAATTAATAGTTACTGGTGGAAGGTTCAGTAGTGGTTGTACAGACACAGTCGAAATGTATGCATCACAATAAACAACTTTTTTCATCGCTTAGTTTTCATATTAAAACTATCCGTAGTATATGTCCCAATATTTAACATTTTTCTTTCTATTTTCTTATCTAATGCTTTCTACATAATATTCTTTTTCTTTGCCGTGTTATCTACGATTCTTTATCATTAAACAAAAAAAAAACGAAGAAAAACAATGTTTTCATATTCAATTCATAGTGCTTTAACAATTTTGTTCTATACATTGCTATTGTTCGATACGAGTAGAACAGCAAAACAGAAAATATACTATGGTGAATTGGATCTTTTTCATCAATTATTAAATTATACTTCTCAATGGACATACGTTCAACAGAATGTCGATGGTTTCTATGTGAATTTTCTTCAATTACTTGTCAATATGAAACCCGATGATTTACGTCAATTCTCGAAAATTTTTCGTAATACTCTTCTCTATTATGAAAGTGATGCCGATCCCAAACATCAAGCATTGGATACGGACAAAGCCGAAATTATGATATTTCATAATGCCAGTTGGAATATTAGTTATACTAGTCAGAATTATGGTTGGACGGTTGAACGAGATCAAATTCTAGCTTATTACAATCTAACGGAGCCTGTATCTCGTCGACCAGATTTCGTACAGATTGGCCCATGGGCTATTTCAGGAAATATTTTGAATGATCCCGGTACTGGACCGTATTCGAATGCACAATTTCGTGCTTGGATCAATCAATCCGATGGAGTTTCAACTGATGGACCAATGGGTCTTTGGCAAATTAATTTCCAACAAATGCGTGAAGGTAGTTATTCACTTGTACAATACGCACGTCGTCTTGGTAGAACATCAGCTATAATGATTTGTCCATACGGTGCTGGCGTCTCATCATATGATTCAATTCGAGATTTTCTTCCTGTAGGCATATCTGCTATGCAAGAACATGAAGATAATGATGCAGATCCAGATATTTGGATGATCTATGAATATGGTGATAGTGTAATTCCAGCTGTACCTGAACAAGTCAATGGTCGTCCAGCTAATACAACATCAGGTATGGCTTATTATGCTCTTAAACATCGAGATGGTGAACCAGAAACACTTGATCTCTACATGCATCAAAATAACATCGGTCAATATCGTTATAAAATTCAATCAACTGAACTTGATTTAATCGTTAGTTTGCCAATAGATGCACTAGCTGTCAATCATACAGTTCATATAGCTGATTATAGTGAATGGTTAGATTATGCTGCATGTATTCGTGCTTTCAATTCATCGAACATCGAAAATGGATGGAAAATTCAATATTTAATCGATGATATCGATATAACAACAGCTATCACAAGTCACGATGGATTTATTTTTGTGAGAGATTATCGTATTCGACCGAAGACAGTTCAAAGTATTCTAATATCAATCACTTCAACTTCAACAATGTCTGTGAATGGAAATACAACATTAACAATTGAACTTGCACCACATCGTGGTAGTGCAATTGTTGATTCTCTTCAAATTCTTTTATCTGCAAAATAAACGAATTTTACACGTAAAACAAAAATCACAATTTTTTCACTGAATCCAAAAGGATATAACTGCATAAAAGAATATCGAAGTCATATTTCATGTTCTTGATCCTATGATAGATGTAGTATTAAAAATGTACGTTGCTATAACAACATATTTAACAGAAAAAGAAAAAAAACTATTCTGTCACTCTATAATCGTTCCTCGCAACATGAATGAAACAAAATCTTCGGAAGTCGAATCAAAAGATGTCGTTCATCATTCGCATCGTATCGGTGAACAAAAATTTCAAAATATTCTTTTGATATGGCTCGATAATAATATCGATGAAAATAATGATGATTCTCGAAATACAATCAATCAATTACAACAAGTGATTAACATCGTCGATATTTTCACTGACGAAGAAAAATGTCTACAATTTTTAAACGACAAACATGATGAAAAATCTTGTATGATGATTATATCTGGTTCATTGGGACAACACATCGTTCCACAAATTCATGATTTAGTTCAAGTCGATAGTATTTTTATCTTTTGTAATAACAAAAAGTATCACGAATCATGGACACAAAATTGGCCGAAAATCAAAGGTATTTTTACTGAAATAACATCCATTTGTAATGTTCTTAAGCAAACTATTTATCAATGTGAACAAGATTCAATTTCGATTAGTTTTGTTGACACACGTGCCGATGTTTCTAATGTAAAATTAGATCAATTAGATCCATCATTTATGTACTCAACTATAATCAAAGAAATCCTTTTGACAATTCAATTCGAACAAAAACATGTACAAGAATATTTGGACTATTGCCGTGAAGCGTTTATTGGTAATAAAGGAGAATTACAGAATATTAACAATTTCGAATGTAAACGTCATGAAAAATCTCCTGTTTGGTGGTACACTTGCGAATGTTTTCTCTATCCGATGCTTAATCGTGCGTTACGATTCATGGATACAAATATCATAATTAAAATGGGATTTTTTATTAAAGATCTTCATGAACAAATCGATCGATTACATAAACAACAATTTGGTAATGATGGATCAGAGAGACATTTGACTGTTTATCGTGGACAAGGTATGACAAAAGTAGAATTCAACAAACTTCAACAAACTAAAGGTGGACTCTTATCATTTAATAATTTTCTATCGACCAGTAAGAAACGTGAAATTTCCATGAATTTTGCTTGTAATGGTGCTACAAACCCAGCCAATATTGGCATTTTATTCGTTATCACCATTCAAGCTGATCAATCATCGGCGCCATTTGCATCGATTGCAGATTTGAGTTGTTTTGGAAAATTAGAAGACGAAGTACTTTTTGCAATGCATTCGATATTTCGAATCGATGATATTAGACCAATGGATGATCATGCGAATGTTTACACAGTAGATTTAACTCTTACCAATGATAGTGATAAAGATCTCTGTAAACTTACTGAACGCATACGAGATGAAAGTTTTCCTGAATATCAATCCGAAGGATGGTATCGATTGGGTATCGTACTACGAAAAATGGGTCAATTTCAAAAAGCACAAGAAGTTTACTACGGTTTATTGGAACAAGAAACTGAAACAAGTGCCAAAGCATCGATTTACGGTCAACTTGGACTTTTGAAATCTAATCAAGGAGAATATGAAGAAGCTATTTATTTTTATCAAAAAGCACTTGCAATTTTAGAACAATCAACTTCTTTTAATTATCATGATTTGTCTTCAGCCTATAATAATATGGGTATTGCATATTACAGTATGAGTAAATTTAACAAAGCACTGTTATATTATGAAAAAGCACTTGCAATTCGACAGCAATCACTTTCTCCTGATCATCCTCAGCTAGCAACATCGTACAATAATATTGGCGGAGTATATGAAATCATAGATCAATATGATAAAGCACTTTCATATTATGAAAAGGCAATTGCAATTAAATTAAAATCATTACCTTCGAATCATCCAAGTCTAGCTAATTCCTATGATAATTTGGGTTTATTATATGAGAAAATGAGAGATTATTCAAAAGCATATTCATGTTTTCAAAAAGTAATGAACATTGCTCAAAAATCATTACCATCAGATCATCCGAATCTAAACAAATGGCAAAATCATTTCGATCGTGTGAAAAACAACAATCTCTAGAAAGTTATTTTATATCTATGAACATTATAGTTTTATTTGAGAAAAAAAGAATGTTCAATGAAATGAATATATCATTGATGTTTTTGATAACCTTATTGACACAACCAACAAGACTAATTCCACAATTTTTTGATAATAGAAATCCGTGCATATTAGTAAAACAAAACTAACTGTTGTATTTTCTTTTAGTTATTGATAGTTTATTTAATATCGTATAAATTTCTGTACTCGATGATTCAGATAGTCAGATACGTATAGATTCAGTTGACTGTCCAGTACTATTGAATAAGGCAAGCCGAATAGAGATGCGTTATTACCAGGAACACCGGTAGTACCAGCAATAGTCTTGCCATTTGTCTCACCAGCAAGAAAAAGTTGAACTCGATAATTACCAGCATCAACGACATACATATTACTCATTGGATCCAATATAACATCTGTTGGATAGAAGAGTCCATTCGAAGCGCTGCTTATTGTTCCGTTAGCATCACCAGTGAGCAGCGCCCAATTTGAAGCACCAAGTCTCCATTTGACAACATTGTTAGTAATGGAATTAGTGATCAAAAGACTATTTGACTCAATATCGAAATGCATCCCCATAGGATAATTCAGTTGATTATTCTTGACACCTCCACCATTTCCTCCAGCTACAACGGTACCATTCAGAACGCCATCTTGATAATACAATGTTCGATTGTTGTAATAATCAGCTACAAAGATTCCATCGGATGTCGGATGACGAATAATACCTCGAGGACTGTTAAGTAGGCTCAATGAATTACCAGTCGTGCCTAGAAATACAATAAATTGATTAAAAATAAAACTATCAATCGAAGTATTATTCTAATTATTATATACCTGTTTTGCCTGCAATCGTAATTCCATTCAGCGAACCTCTTTTCCATAATTGAATTCTGTGATTCATAGAATCTGCCACATATATATCACCGTTTAAATCTACTTTAAGATCACCAGGACTTCTTAAAGTATTGTATTCGATTCCAGGTATTCCAGATGCATTGCCCGCTACTGTTTCACCAAACAACGCACCTTTTAAATATTTTTGAATACGATTATTTTCTTGATCTGCGATATATAGAGTGTTAGACCAATCGATACTCAAACCCCCAGGACTCTTCAACCTATTAGAAGTAACACCAGAATTCCCAGACACACCTGCAATAGTTATGCCTGTTTGATTCCAACGAAGAGTAGGTGTAGATTCTAGTTTTTTTTTCAAAGAAAAACAAAATAATAAAATGATGATTGAAAATTCATTGTTATAATTTACTTGGTGTTATTGTTTGAGATTTAGGAGATGCTTCTAAAAGAAATAAAATGAGAGTATTCAAATAAATAACTGTTTGACTTACTCAAATAAAAAGCGAGTAGTATTGAGAGTGGTATACCTCCTAATAATATGCCGATCAGCATCCAGATTGCACAGAACCGATAGTTTCCTTTCCAAAATCTATTTTCATGAGTTGATTTTTTCGTATTTTTAGAATTTTTTTGTAAGTTCGAAACACGATTCATGTTTCTATTACCAATTTCAGTAGAATAATGTATGCATCTTATTAACAAGACACTTCTTTTGTTTCTACATTTTTATGATTCTTTTTTTGTTCGATTTTCATTTCAAAAAAACAATACGTACAATACTGGTAAAGTGAACGGTGATCAAGCCGCTGAAATGTAATGGAGTGAAAGACAAGGAATCGCATGATATTAAATTCAAAGCATTTTGATCGAATATAGAAACGGGAATCAGGAAATACTGAACTTAATCAATTGAACAAAAAGTTTATTTGGAAAATTGTTGAAGAGATTCTTTTCGTGTTCGATCCAAAGGTCAAAAAATCGAAACAGGTTAAAGATTATTTATTTTTAAAGGAAAAAAAAGACAGAAGATTTTCATTAAATTAAATGTTCAGTTTTTTTTTAAACACTAAATCGTTGAATTCGCCGATTCCCACAATCGACTACATAAAGATTATTTTCAACATCAAATGACAAACCCATTGGATTAATCAACTGATTTGATCCATTTCGCCACACGTTGATTATCACGATCTGAGACATAAATAGTTTCGTCTCGATCGATGAAGAGAAATCCTGGAGAATTGAGTTGATTGCGTTTATTTCCTCGACCATTTCCACTTGCAACAGCTGCTCCTTCTTTTTCACCTTTTCTCCATCTTTTCACTTCATGTTTCTTAAAATCAGAAACAAACAAATCTCCATTTTCATTCATCATTAATCCATCACATAAAATATTCTTGATGATAATTTGTGTGTCTTTCGGATTTTCTAAAGACCGTCGAACAACTCTTGCGTTTCCTAAATCACAAATAATCAAAGATTTGCTATTTTCATCGACAATCATATCATTTGGTTGATTCAATTGGTCGATTCTGTTTCCTTCACCATTTCCTCCTGCAATAATTTGTCCATTACTTTCACCTAATTTCCATTTAACAATACGATGATTGTGTAGATCAGTAATATAAATGTGTTGTTGTTGTTGATGACGATTGATTATATGTTTTGTTATGTGTTGATATAGTTTTATCTATTGATTCGATGTTTTTGTCACGAAATGGAATCATTTCAGTATTTTTATTTTCTCGTTTATTTGTAAATCTCAAAATAAATAAATTCGAGAATTGTTTTTGTTTCTGTTTTCGTAAGATAATTGGTTTGACACAAATCATTGGTGTCTCAGTAAATATTCGAATACAAAATTTGATGAAAGTAAAAATCAAACATTTCAAATAAGAAATCTTTGGTATACTATCCTAATTCCGATGAGTTCAATTTGAATTAACAAAGATTTAACTTTCACAGAATTATTTTTCTAAAACTTGACTAGGTAAGGATGTTCAATACAGATTTCCAATACGATGCTCACTCTATGTCGATAGAATGTAATTTAAAATAGTAAACAATATAGGAATTAACCTAAACAAAAGTTTTTCTGTTTAACTAGAAAATAGTTACCTTTTTTGAAATATCTCCAAAAATTCAGACTCTATAAAACATCGTTATTACAATGTTAAAAAGTACACTTACGATATATCAGTATGCGAATAGCAGTACAATACAATAAAGTTGTTTTTTTGTGGGTAATCCCCGCATATTTCTTTATATATATATTCACATACAGCGATATACATAAATAGTTTTTCCGACATTCTTTTTCTGTTCTGCTCGTTCTTCACTATTCGGTATCAAAACATAAACCCACACAAATATACAATATAGAGATTTTTTCTGTTCTGATTAACAGATTTATTCATCGATTAATGTATGGAAGAATGTTGGTACCATCAGATCATATATTTGATGCGATCGTACACATACTGTTTGTTATTCTCTCTACCAGAAATGAGAACGATTTACATTTTTCAAAATTTTATCCGAAATGAAGCCGAACCAGAATGGCCAAATCTCATGTATTCAAGAGTTGATTTTGGTAATTTTCTACTGTAAAATGTTGAATTTAATAATGAACAATAACAAAAATATGTTTTTGTTTTTTAATCAAACAGCGTTTTACAAGTATTTTTATAAATTCGAAATGTTCAATAATTGCACAGTGACTTAATCATCACTTTTATTGATCAAATATATGATATGAAGAGAACGGCAAAAAACTGTTTGAATATATATACATACTTGAGTTTATTGCTGGTTTCTTCCAATTGACGACGGAAGAGAAAGAAACTTTTTTTTAAAAAACATTTATTGTGCTGTTTATTTCACGACAGTCATGTCAGCTATCATACATGAAGAAGGAATTGATCAAGAACGAATTATTAATAACAATTCAGTTCCTAACGAATATTTCTGCGTAATATGTCAATTTCTTCTATGGAAACCACGCTCATGTGCATCATGTCAACAAATATTTTGTGAAAGATGTCTTCGTACATGGTTGGAAAATTCCGCTGGTCAAAATACATGTCCATTTCGATGTCAATCATTTCAAGATCATCCATGTCCGCCAGCTATTCAATCATTATTGTCTGAATTACATATTCGCTGCCGAAATGCTTCATTCGGTTGTACCGAAGTTCTTCCATATGATCAATTGGAACATCATGAAACGGTCAGTTGTCAATATCGTAGTCAACAGTGTCCCGACTGTTTCGAATTAGTACTAATCACAAACTTTGACTATCATCGACAAACACCAAATGTATGCATTCCACGTCCGATTAAATGTGCAATATGTCACAACAATTTTGAGAAAAAACAATTTAAAGATCACTTTTCTGACTGTATTATGAACAGATTTGTTGTTGCAGTCCAAACACCAGGTTTTGATCAACATGATAATGGGCTAACCACACAACATTTTCGCCGTGAAATCATGAAACTGTATGAACATCAAAGAACATTTTCTCAAAAGTTTGCTACTATACATGGTGCTGACATGGTTGAACCCGTACATCTACAAAATCGTAGCTATATTTACCGTATATATATTAATTTATATTTTATTTTACTGAATTGGAAGAAGCTGCCATTTGTTCTGGTATATTTTCCTGTGTTGGCAATATTTCGTCTTCTAATTATCTCTTGTAGCCTCTTTTATAGTCACCGTCGATTCGCTTCTTCGCATATGTATGTTGTATTCGTGTTAATAACACTCTTACTCCCGTGGCTCCTATCCTATGGCCCGCCATTCATTTATTCATGGTTTTCTGATACAACAATCATCGGATTTTATACAATTTCATCTATTATTTTCGTATACAAGACTACATGGTACATGCATATTTTCGAATCTCATCGACTAATAAATCGACCATTCATGTGTCTTTTATTATGGGGACTGAGTTTACTAGGTGCGAAATTAATTCTACTATTCTTTCGATTCTATTATTGGCTTATTCCTGAATATATTACTATGAGTCTTCTATTTTATAGTAGTGTATATATAATGCGAAAAGTTAGCCATATTATATAGTAAATTAAACGAGATAACACAACATATTTCTGAAAAAAATAAAATAATCTCGACTTCTATTCGAAAGAAATGTTTTTTTTCTAATGTGCCTCATTTGTAGATCGAAACCCTAAAGACGTATATTTGAATGTCTGTCTGCTGAGAGAGAAGAAACAGTCGTGTCTCATTGTTTGAGTATGAGAAATTTGTTTTTCGTATTAAACTAATAGCTTTTGTTTTATCTCAATATTCTTCATTAATAGACTTCATAGAGGAAACCATAAACATGATATTTTAATAAATATATCCAACGTATTACAGGAAATAATAATGCATATATAAAACATCGCAAGTATTTTCTCTATTTGATTCGTGTACAATTGGGCTTGACAGTCAACCGTTCGATTACGATGATGAGAATTTCATACTTCAATCAATCCATCAACGAAAATTCTATCAAATACGAAGGAGAAAAGTATAATATGGCGTAACTATATCACGTTAGAACTATGTTGATATTTTATTTTTAGACGTAGTCTATATGAAATATTTGTTCGCTGCTGTTGTTCAGCATTTTCCCACGGCTTAATATTAGGTAGTCTCGCAAGTGGTTTAATTCTAGTCATACTAATTCCGTTTTGGTTAATATCATCTAACACAACAGCAACATCGACAACACTATCAACAACAACGACGACATCATCAACATCAATGACAATTTCATCAACATCAACAACAACTTCCTCAACGTCGACTACAACGACAACAACGACATCAACAACTTCATTAACATCGACTACATCGACGTCGACAACAACATCTCCTCGTGAGTATTTTTTTCCATGTAACTGCGATTTTTCATTGGTTTACTTAGGTCCTGTGTCTCTGATAAGTGCAAATGAAGACGTCTATGGTATATGGAATACAACAGCAGGCGGTGATAGTACTGCGGCTACGAATGGCTCAAGCCCTGGAAAGTATCCATCTGGTGAAGCACCAAAGATGGCTGTTGACAATAGAACCGACACTAAATATTTAAGCTTTGGAACTTGTTGTGGTGGAGATACTAAAACAACGTACTGTGGTCTGAATACAGGTTTTTATTTTACTCCTAAATATGGTTCTTTTTTGGTTATTGGTCTACAGTTTTGTACCGCTAATGATCATAATGAACGTGATCCAACTATGGCGACATTGGAAGGTAGTAATCAATCAAATTCTTCTCTAACAAGTGGATCAAGTTGGACATTAATTTACAATGGCACATTAGGACTGAATACTGATCCTGGTCGTCAACAATGCGGGCAAATTCAAACTATCTCTAATACTGTTCGATATACAAGTTATCGAATACTTGTAACTGACAAACGTGCAGAGAGCGATGCAGTTCAGTATAGTGAAGTGTGTTTAAAAGGCTATTAATCGATAATAATATATGACTCATCACTGTGACTTATCAATGCATCATAATTATATTTCGTTCTTTCATATTTTATACTAATCGAGAAAAAAATGTGCATGCATACGTCACAGAGAGACACACTATATATGCATGTGAATGTTTTTTTTGTATACGAAAGAAAACGAAAAGAAAGTAATGATGTTAAGAGGGAGTAAGATCAGTTTTTTTTCTCTGTACGTATATTTAGATTTGAAAATGTTGTTCATTTTGTTACTTTTAATAACACAAATAACTATTGATTCAACTACTGCGACTGCTTCTTGTCGCGGTGCAATCGGTAAATCTTGTCAACGAAATTCTACTTGTCAAAATCGTGTAAAGAATACACTATGTTTGAATGGTAAATGTGCTTGTCAAGCAGGATACATTCAACAAGACAAATATCATTGTATTCCAAATGAAACAACAACATCAACATCGAGTATTGTCTATGATAGTGTACTCGGTGGCCCGTGTGAATCAGATACAAACTGTCAAGGACTGATTGTTAACGCAGTTTGTCTCAATAACATATGTTCTTGTGAAGCAGATTTTATTCCTGTCGGACTTGATTTATGTATCCAATGGGAAACTCCTACGCCAACTCCTACAACGCCAACAACTATTATCTACGACAGTGTGATCGGTGGTTCTTGTGAATCGGATACAAATTGTCAAGGACTTGTTAGCAATGCAATCTGTTTAGACAATATATGTGCGTGTCAAACAGGTTATATTCCTGATGGACTCTTTACTTGCATTCCAGGTGAAAGCACTTCAAGTTCTACGACAACAACGGATCTAATCTATGATAGTGTCATCGGAGGTTCATGCGAAGCGGATACGAATTGTCAAGGACTTGTTAACAATGCAATCTGTTTAAACGGTATATGTGCTTGTGACACAGGCTATGAGCCAAACGGAGAGTTCGAATGTGCTCCAATCGAAGGTATACAACTTTTACTTTTTATTAATTGAATATGCATTGTATTCTCTTTCAGGGTGATGAAATATATTATTTTAATTATTTGTTCCAGCTGATACTTCAATATTTATCTATTCCTTTCTTCTTTTTTTGATTTTATTTACATATGATTGGATCGAATACAAATAATTTCAATAAAAAAATTAAGTTGCATCGCATCGTTTTTCGACTTCAGCAAGATAGAATTGATATGTTTGTAAAACAGGATGATCTTGCGGAAAACAATGTTGTCCAATGTCGACAGCATATTTATAGCATTCAAGTGCTTTTGAATAATTTCCCATTGTAAAATATACTAGTCCAATATGATTATACATATTAGCTAAATCAGGATGATCATCGGGAAGAAATGTTTTCTTCAATTCAAGTGCTTTTTCGAAATTTTCCAATGATTTTGAATGATTTCCTAATTGAAAACAAAGTAGACCCACAGCATTAAAAGCACTAGCCAATGCTGGATGATATTCTAAATGTGCATGTGTTCCAACATCTACAACACGTTCATAATATTCCAATGATTTAACAAGATCTCCCATATGCCAATACATCAAACCGAGATTTGCACAAACAGTAAATATCTCTTCATGATTTGCAGGTAATTGTACTTCTTTGATACGAAGTGCTTTTTCCAAATGTTCGAGTGCTTCTGTACTTTGTCCCATTTCAACATACAATAGGCCAATATTATTATGAGCTGTTGCGACATCTAAATGATTCGATGGAAGTGATTTCGAGTAGATATTCAATGCTTTCTGATAGTATTCAAGTGCTGTCCCTAAATCATTCAATTTCGAATATGTCATTGCAAGATTATTATAGACAACAGCGAAATCGGGATGATTTGGTGAGAGTGATCGTTCTTTGATTTTTAATTCTTTTTGAAAACAATCCAATGCACTTGAATTGACTGCTGCCTGACTATGTAATAGACCTAAACTATTGTAAATACAAGCGAGATCCGGATGATTCGGTGGAAGTATTTTTTGTTGATGTTCCAAAATTTTTTGATAGGCTAAAATTGATTTAAAATAAAATGGCATGATTTGATAGTTTTGCATGGCACTATTGTCCGTCGTTGTTGGATTAGATGACAAAGGTTGAAGACAAATATCCAATGATTTGCGATAGAATTCAGCGGATTTTTCACTATTTCCCATATATGTATATAGTGCAGCAATTTTTTGACAAATTTCAGCGGAATAAACTTGATCTTGTGGAGGAAGTTTCTCGGCAATTTCAAGTGCTTTTTGATGAAATTCTAATGCTGTCGAATAGTTTCTAAGTGTTCCATAAACAGCACCAATACCACTGTAATTATTCATAAGATCGACTGATTTTAAATCCGAATGATTCTGTCGAAGTTCAAGTGATTTTTGATAGTATTTTAATGCTTCAACATGTTCACCTTGATGGTTTTTAACATCTCCAAGATGATAATAGAGAGAACATTGTGTTTTTTCATCGTTCTTAAATGTTTCTTGTAATAAAAATCTATAGATTTCTTCAGCTTTATTAAAATTTCCCATAATAATCAGCAATTGGCCTAATTGCTCCCATTTTGTTGAATCTACAGATTTTTGTCGCATATATTCAGTCAATTGTTTGAGATCTTCATCATCGTCACTTGTTAATGTTAAATCAACGCGCCAAATTCGCTCTTGAATTTCTGTTATTCGACCAATTCGAAAGACAGTATGCATCGAAAAGAGAATTTCTTCTTCGTTTGGTATTGCACTAACTGAACTGATTGGAGCGAATGGTGTCGATGATATCGATGGATCGATAGTCATCTGAAAAAGTACAGCAACTGTATTCGGTTTGGTCAATGATTTCTTTGCAAATTGTAATGAAACTTGTTCGTTGACACTTGTCGATAGAAATGTATTGAAAGCTAACAAACCATTTTCTTTCGTTCGAATTTCGTTGAATTCATCATTCGACATTGTTTTACCTCGATAAACAGTAATCAATTGATTTCGATCGAGTTTCGAATGTAATTCTTGTAAATGTCGATGAACATCACGTAAGAAAAAGCCCATTTTTATAATAACTTCCACGTCTTGTATACGTAGTGCTCGATTCAATAATTGATAAGTAAAACATTCACGTGTATACCACCAAATCGGTGTATGAATATGATAATCTTGTTCGAATTCATCGATAATTTGTAATTCCTTAGGATTTTTTTGAAATTGTTTTCGACAAAATTCGACAAGTTCGCGTTTTGCATTATCATCGTCATAATCGATTTCGAAAAGAATTTCTTTGAGTAATTGTGTGTACATAAATGAAGCGTCTAAACAATTCAAATCTTTGCTTGTAACATTGATTTGAAGTGAATCTTCATTGTACTCTTGAGCATCGGTTTTTATTGCCGTACAAATATCTTCGATTCGAGTAAAAACACCTTTAATTTTAGTTAAAACTGATGCCCATTGTTGATATTTAGATTGATTTTTACAATAAATATAAATCGAATCAAGTTGAGGAAAATCATGAATGATTGACATAGTCGATTGAACCAATACACCCGAAAGAATCAAAATAAATTTTTCATATTTTGTTTCATAAAGATATTTTAAACATTGCTGTAAATCTGTAAATGTATGAACTGTATTCACAATTCGTCGAAGTTGTATCAATGAATGTCGAAAATCGGCATGTTTTTCATCGATTTTTGCATCTAGCCACACAAGTGTAAAATCTTGAATAAGATGAGAAGTTTCAACTGTTTCGATTTCATCTTCAATAGTATTTTTCGAAACACATTTGCCCATTTTAATATATGTCAAACACCTTTCGTTTAATGATATACGTATGTCTTATAAAAAACAAACAAGCACATGTGCACATACACACACATTTTGTTGAAGGTCTTTCGACGTCACGCATCATTCGATCTGCTCGTATACTTTTATTTTGCTTTATAATTAAATTTAATGAACGTAGGTTGACAAATCAAGATGTGCTTACATCTAGTCGAACTATAAATTTTTACACGAACAATGAATTCATTGTGACGGAAATACAGACGAGATTCGATGATGTTTTCCTTGAGATTTGAAAAGTCTGTGATAGTTTCTCGCCATATACAGTTCATGCAGAAAATACTTCTGAAACTTGCCTATAATGATGGTCCCCAATATTTTACTTTGCTGTTTCCTAACCCGACGTTTTCTATTATAAAATACATTGAAAAAGACGACATCACAAAACTAACAACCATACTCTGTATGCTTCATCCAGCTAATACCATTCCAACGAATCACAATCGTTTCACTGCTCGTCTACTATATGCTTCATTGATTCTTCTTCTTTTCTTTCTAGTATTTCATCATTCATCATACATTTTACTCTGCCACTTCAACACAACCAAATCAACAAACTTTCAGGTCATTAACAATTAATAAACCAAAACAAAACTAACAATAATCTTTTGTGCAGAAGATTCATCTATGTGTGCGTAATATGAACAAAACAAAATCTTCTCACTCAGTTTGACCTCGATATATCGATTTTTTCAAGTTTCATCGTATAAAATCTCGAGTTCACTATCATCGAATATAACACTCATCCATTTCATCATATCAAATACCTTATGTCATTTCATTCAATTTTTCCCACCAAGAAATTCTTTGCTTATTACGAATTCACAAACAATAACCATCTCTACTCATTTTTATAACAAATATTATTTCAGATTCGAAGAAACATGCCGTTATCACTTCATGTACTTCCCATCAACATAATCTATGGCATATTCGATCATCTGACACCACAACAACTATTCATGTCTACAGCCAATGTGAGCCGTCGACTCAACGCTATTCTCAATTCTTATCAACCATTCCAAGTAAATTTAACTAATATCATCACATATCAACAATATAATGCTACGAAACTTATGTATTCACGAATTTAATATCATCATTTTGCGCAGTTCATCCACTCTCTCTTGTGCATAGACACTCACCACACTCGATCTCAAACGCAATCGAATCAAAGCTGACCTTGCACGCGTAATTGGTCAAGCCTTAGAGATAAATCAAGTTAGATATATATTTAATTCCTTTATTTTCATCAGCTATTTTTCCTATTAATTTCAGACACTCATCACACTCGACCTCGGCGAAAATCAAATAGAAGCTGAAGGTGCACGAGCAATTGGTCAAGCCTTAAAGATAAATCAGGTGAGATAAATATTTTATTTCTTTATCTTCGCCAGTCATCTTTCCTATTTAACACAGACACTCACAGCACTGAATCTCGGCGGAAATGAAATCGGAGCTGGAGGTGCACAAGCAATTAGTCAAGCCTTAAAGATAAATCAAGTTAGATAAATATTTTATTTCGTCATCTCGATCAGCCATATTTTTAATTAATCGCAGACGCTCACCACACTCAACCTCTCGAATAATCTAATTGGAGATGCAGGTGTACAAGCAATTAGTCAAGCCTTAGAGATAAATCAAGTTAGATAAATATTTAATTTCTTTATTTTCATCAGCCATATTTCCAATTAATTGCAGACGCTCACCACACTCAACCTCTCGAATAATCGAATGGGAATTGAAGGCGCACAAGCCATTCGTCAAGCCTTACAGAGAAATCAAGTGAGATATATATTTGTTTTTTTCATCTCGATTAGTTATCATTTCTATTTATCTCAGAGACTCACAACACTCTCACCGTGAGCACTCTCAAGCTTTCCGGCCTCGATTACCCATGGTTCGACTAAGTTTCAACTATTACTGATCAACTATTAGTAATTACTAATAATAATGCTTTTTTTTGACTCCAGTGCAAGTAGACAAACAAACGATGTTTTTTTATTTGATCCTCCTTACAGTCCAGGGAATATATTGTCACATAGCTTTATTATTTGTTGTATCAAAAAAAAAACTTTCGCGTTTAAATAAATCCTGAGATGAAAAATAAAAAGTTAGTCACGGGAAAAAGGTTTGAAACAATTGTAGATAATGCTACCCATATGTGATGTCGTTGATGGATATGTATTATTTCGATTTTTGAGTAGTTCTTTTAGGAATAAGAAAGGATTACGATTGAAACGAGCTTGAAAAAGATTCAATTGTCTACGATGATCAACTTCTTGAACGTATCCATCAGCATCAATCCAACCATTTTCAAATGCATTTTCTTCGACTACTGTTCGTGGTTTAAGACATAAAGCTAGATATTGACAATATGCTGTCTGTTCTTCGACATTATCAAAATAGATTGTACCATTGAAAACGAATAATTGAACTAACCATTCGATCGGTAAAATAAAAGGCTGTGGAATCGAGATCAATGTCGATGTATTAACAAAAATCGATTGATTTCGTTTGAGACGAGGTAGAAACAAACGTAATGTTGTTGTTGATGATGATCGTTGATTTAATTCTCCCATCAACCAATTTGCTTCGTACGGATTAACAAAAATAATCTGTCGATTTCGATAAACAACAATCCAACGTGCTGGTCGTAGGAATGGATCTAATAGTTCATCGTTCGCTTCAATAACACGTTGAAATTCTGTTGATATCCAAAAATTCTCTTGCCAATTCTCATTTTGACATAAATTGCTCAATGTTGAACCAGTAAATGCATATGCTAACGGACGAAAAACAAGTGGATAATCATTCAAATTGAGTTCTTCTTCCTCATGATTACACAATCGCTTAATTTCATCATGTAAAATCGATTTCCATGGAACAATCGATCGAATAGGTCGTTGTTCATGTTCTTGCTCTCGTTCCTCTTCTTGTTCTAATTCCTGTTCGATTTCTCGTTGTTGTTCTTCATCGAACAATTGTGCTAGTCGTTGTTTCGATCCAGAAAATTGCTTCAAACGTTCTTCAACAGCTTGATGAATATCTTTTTCACATAGAAAACCATTCGAATGCTCTTGACGAGCCATATAAATCTCCGATGTTGTTGCCCAAACTTTCGGTACACCATACAAACGTTTCAATTCGATGATTTCCGTTTCTAAACATTTCTCAACGAGTTCTATCATCAGCTCATCCGTAAATATCTGTTCCACATTCGTCCATTGAATCTTTTCAAACGCATTCATCTTGCGTTGAAAACTCAGACTCTGCATTGCCCAATGATGTAAACCATTCCATATAGCTCGTTGAGTGTTCTTATAAACCCAACGGAGAATATCTTTGAGTTGAATTTGAGCGTTCGATGTCAATGAACAGATCTGTTGATGAACTTCATGCGAACTCCAGAAAATCAACGAATGACTTTGACCAAGACGACGCATGCGCATACATGCTTGAACAAAACGATCTTTCGTGAGACCGTTGCCTAATGTGACAACAGCTTGAAAATGATTGGGAAATTTGAAATCTGTGCCTCGTGTGTGCACTTCATCGAGATAGATCAAACAACGATCTAATCGTTCGTTGGCTGGCGAAGTTGAAAACGAATGCAGACGAAATTGTCGATCGCAAACAACAAGAAAATCATTTTCGAAATAGATAACATAATCGATTTGTGTTCTATCCGATAGTTTCAACCAAGTCATAGCTATTTCATGATTCTTTCCGTCGATAAACAAAGCGCCAACATCGAGAATAACATTGATTCGTGATTTTAACTTCACAATTTCCGATAGTAATTGTTGAGATGTTGAATCAACTGGTAAATATCGATAGTTTTCATTGATTGGTTGTAAGAGATTATTAATAACAATGGCATCAGTTTTAGCTAATTGATTTAAATCACATTGTTGAATATGAACAGGCAAGAGTAGTTGAGTATCATTCGTACCACTGAAACCAGTAATGGAATTAGTTCGGTTCGATGATGATAAATCCCAAGCTGATGAGATTAATTTATGCGGAAATTGTTTGGCTTCACGAGGAAAAACAAATGAATTGAGAAAATAATCGATGACTAACATATTCGTATGTAGAAGATCGAAAATCAATCGAAAATCTTGTTTACAATCTTTGAAATTCACACTTTTCCACTGTCGAATATGTTGTGGAACATCACGTTCATCTTCCTGTGAAATCCATTCGGTATAAATCGATTCCGGATCACGTTCTTCTTGACTTAAACGATCGAAACATTGCAACATTTGTGCATCGCTAAGACCACTATAATAATACGCAAGTTGTGTGAGTATAAGTGCTGTATCAGGATGACCGAATTCCGTTCGATCAGCAGCTACATCTTTCGCTCGAAATGGTACGGCCATGAGTCGATGAAAATTCGGATTCGAATTGATACCATAATTGACTCGATAGCGTTTGATCAAGGCGTTGTAGAGAACGTCCGATGTGAGTAGACCACGAATGAGAAGAAACATTTGAATGTCATTCGGTGGAAATTCATCGACAAAACTTTCGATCGTGCTTTTCAGATCGAATATCAACGAGAGAATACGTTCACGATCGAATTTTCGATATGATCGTTGATTGAGCCAATAGTCGACGAGTTTCTCGCAAAGAATCGGATAGGATTCGTGGGAAAGAAATCGAAATTCAGGAAATGCACTCGGCCGATCGGAAACCTTGTAGAAAACATTCACTGGATCGTGTTCAGCGATTTCATTCGCAAATCGTTTCACTAAATTCAAAATCAATTGAATGAACTTCCATCGTTCTTCACCGCCATCGATCTGCTGTTGTCGACCGATGGTATAAATCAATTGATATTTATAATGTAGAATTTCATCAGACTCATCGAGAATATCTCGAGCATATGTTTTCAACCATCGTTGTACCGTTAACATCGAACGGCTCGTTTCGAAGTCTTGCCGACGGCATTTATCAATGGTTAAAAGATCAAACGAAAGGATGTCCTCAGGCGAAACAAGAACTATATCACAACGATGTAGACCTTGTTGAAATCGTTGAGAAATCATATGGATTTGTTCGATTGTGAAGTTCATATCACGACGGCAAACAAATGGAAATAAACGTCGATTTAGAAGACCACCGAGTTTGAGTTTTAGTGATTGATAATTTGTTGGAAAGAGAGATTTTAAAACAATAATTCGAACGAGACTTGTCGATGATGAACATAAACTAAGTGCTAACATGGGAATGATGACTGATGTTTTGCCTTCGCCCATGTTCAGTTGCATGACGAGATTTTTTCGTTGCATCATATGTTGAGCAACATCGACTTGTATCGGACGAATAGTTAGATTCATTTCAAGTTCCAGGATCAACCATGGAAGATAGTCCGATGGGATCCAATTTGTATGAGGAATATTCGAGAGTTCATGTTTGAATTCATCATGTTTGTTATTCGTTATCAAATGTAGAGCTCGTTCGATTTGTTGTTCGACAACCCAATTGACCATAAGACCGCCGAGCAATGTACATTGTTCGTTGGATAGAAACGATTGTTGTCGATCGGTTTTTTTCAACCAAATCGAATGAAAATGCGAAATAAGATTAGTTGGAGTCAATCGTTGTGCTAAACCGATGGAAAATAATTGTTCATTGTTGGTTACAATTGAATCAGATAATTCTTTCCATAGACGAGTCGATTCATCGGTACATGTTTTGAGATATTGTATAATTTCGTCTTTCGATGGATATTCATATTGATAGGATTCAATGGATTGCAATTGTTTCCAACTGTTTTCCAATTGAGTTTGAAAGAAACAACCGATTTCACGAAAATCATCGATCGATGAGAAGATTTCATCGGGACAATCTCGATATTGATTGACAATTGTCTTCGTTGTCATTGGTCTAAGGAAATAATCGGAATTCGAATGACGATATCTTCTTTCAGCTAGTTGGAGTAATTCGTCATTGATTTGTTTATCATTCGGTTGAAGTTTAATTTCATATTGTTCATCGATAGTTTTCTGTTGAAATCGTTGAACATTAGTTGATATTCGGTTGTTGAGTTGAATGAATTCAAATGATGTCAATAGATTTTGTAGATTGATTAGATATGTATGTAGTTTTTTATTTAATTCCCAAGATTTGAGCAAGAATTTAATTTGATTTTTTTCTTCGTTCGTCGCCAAACGACATTGATCTTTGTACATTTGATTGATTTCGAAGCATTTTTTGACTTCTTCAAATATCGTTCGACGTTGACCAGCTGACCGATGTGAATTGAAATCAATTGCATTCATAACAGCAGTCGTATGTTGAATGTTATGATACTGTGTAAATGGTGGATAATGAATTGTATTTATCAGCAGATTTGGTGTTTGCAAAACTGTTTTTAATATTTGAAGATAAACAAGTTGAATTCCTTGTTTAGCCGATATAAAATGAAGAAAATCGATGAGCAAAAGAAATCGTTCGATTTCGATTGTTTGCGAGTTGGTTTTAAGTGAATCTGCTAATTTTAATAAACCGATCCAAACGATATTTAGTTTATATTCATCGGTTAACCATTGTGATAGAGGAAAGATTTTGAGTTCAGCGAGATCTTTTAAACGTAGATCACCTTGTCGATATAAATCCGTGACGGGACGTTTTTCGAATGTCGATGAATGACGTTCGACGATTGGTTGATAGGGTGATACTTTCGGCATGGTATTCAACAGTTCATTTTCAAGTTCAATCGACAAACGAGCCATTGGATTGTACGAAGATCGATAATCGAAATAGAATTTCGTTACTAATCGTTCGTCATTCAATTCCAATGTTTCATTCGATTGATGAAACATAAATTTAAATTTTTCACTGGTTTCAATTAATTTTTTAACAATTAAATAATAACCCCAATGTTGCATTGAATAAGGCAATTTCGAATCTGACCATTCAATATTTGCTATTGAATACGAATGAGTTACTTTCGGTGTAATTGCAGCTAGTTGCTGAAGAATTGCATAGGAAAGTGAATCGAATGGTTGATCAGTCGAACAAGCTGCTGAATTGAGCAACTGAAAAGCTCGTTCCATGCCTGTCATGCCTGTATATTCATCGGGCAATGGATGAGATGTAAGTGCATGAAGTAAAGCAAGATATAACCATCCTGTTGGACAATCTGTCGGTTGAATCGAACGTAAACGATCGTTGAGAATAAAGAGAAAATATTGATTTGCATAGGACATTGATGCTTTGCGTTGAATTGAGACAATTTGATGATCGATCTTTGCGTCCCATGTGGTGAAAATATAACCAAATGGAATGATAAGTTTACGAAATTGATATCGAACGGATTCAATTGGTGAGAGAAGTAAACCCGATCGAAGACCGGTCAATGTGCCTAACCATTGATTTTCATCGATACACATATCTGCATATTCACGTGAGACAAAACATTGATTGGTTATTTGATATGTAAATGCAATGGATAAACGTGAGAGATGAATATGAATGTGATCGTTTTGTTTCAACATGTAGACGTGAGGTTTTTCATCGAGACAAATGAAATATTTCAAAAACCAACATTCGAATAATGTCGATGATTGTTTGATTAAGATTTGCGATTGAGAATCATCATTTGTTGTGAGTAAACCTGTTTCAATATTGAATACATAAGGTTTATATGTCCAAAAATTAGCATCATGAAAATGAGCTGATCGAAATTCGATGATTTGATTTCGAGAGTTTTTCCAATGACTAAATTCCGAAATGAATTTCATTGGCAGATCATTTTCGAAGCATTTCCACGAGATTAATTCGAACACATCATTTGTTTTTAAATGTTTTTCTCGAATAATCAAACGTTCATCGAATTCGAATTCATATCGAATCTGTTCATCATCACCAAACAAATGTTTACTAACGTACACGTTCGATCTTTCGCCGATTTGTACTTGAAATATATAATCACCGAAAAGACGAATGTAGATTTCATTAGTCAAGATTTTCTTCGGTAGATTAGCGATGTTTGTATCATTGATAAGAACAATACCTTGTAAACAATCAATCGAAATTGAACTCGATTCGTATTGACCTTCGTAGATATTCGAACTTAGTTTTGTCCATTGACAATCAATCGAATTCATGTCAGTCTTCCAATAGATCGCAATGAATTGATTTAAACTCGAAAACGAACTTTTCCGTAAGAATTCATCGATATATGATTGTAGTTGAACTAGAATTCGTTCACTAAATCGTAATAAATCTTGTCGAAAAACACTGATTTGTTCATTAGCAATTCGATTCTCATAGATTGTTGTTATTGCTTTCAGTAATGATACCATATGTTGATCTGTTGATAGCAAAACTCGATTCGAACATGTTAACAAACATGCATGAGCTATTGTCAATAGATTCAAACGAAGATTTTCCATTTGATCAATATGATATTTCGATATCATATCGATCCATTTCTCGCCAATCGAACGACATTTTAACATTAAATCAATTAATTGTTTTTCTCGAGTCGATTGACAAACATTCAGCAATCGCATTGCAATCGTAGAAATAACAACTAAAGTTAACTCATTTTGCCAATTATTTGCACAAGCATCGAGTTGCCGATGTAATCTTGCGATTAATTCATCAACGAAATGATCATTTAACAAAATTTCATGTGCTTCCGAACACCACGATGAATTCTGTTCAGTTATTGGTCCGTATTGAAAGATTGCATGATGAATTAAAAGAGCAATGGTTTCATCATTTAATGAGAGTGACTCGATTTCGAGAAGACTCAACAGATTCCACCATTGCAATCGATGGCCCGATCGAAACGATCCGAATTCAATGAATTGTTTCGATTTCAATGTCGATGGAATATGTACAACATCGGCAAGAACACGATTCTGTACGAATTCTGTCGATTGAATAGCATATTGCAATCGTTTGTAATCGACATCGATGATTTGAGGTGTTAACATTTGACATTCAGTTTCAAATAAAGGCGATCGATAAGGTGTTAATTTAACATCTAAACTATTATCATAGAGAAAATCTTCGACTGATGCTGTGGCTATTGGCGGATTGGTGAAACCGCTTTTGCTGATGGAATTAGTCGATGAAACTAGTTTAACTTTGCAATCTTTTGGACCGGTATAATGCGGTTCTAATGTCCGTGAATGAGGCTGAATGTTTAACCATTCATAGAAACGACGATCGTGTTCGTGTTGAAATCGAGAACGATTGTTGAATAGCCAGAGAATATCTCGATAGCATCGAATTTCAATTGGCATTCGTAATTCGAACATAACAGCAAGTGCACTGGCTGGTTTCGATGGAATCGGCGATTCGTAGATGTCAACATCGATTTTATTGGCTTGTTGTTCCAATTGACAACGTTTGCAGAGTCGGTCATCGGTACATGAACATTCGAGACCACTGATCGTCGTCATCAATCGATTGTATTTCTCTTTTGCACTTCGTACTTCTTGAATTTTGGCTGTTCGATCTTTTTCATGTTGATTTTGAATTTTCCGTAGGCAACTATTGATTTTTGTTGATTGTTTGGCAAAAACTACACCGAAACTCTCATCACTATCGATATCATCTAATAGATCTGGATAGGATTGATTTTCATATCGATGAAAATAATCATAGAGCTCACGAATTCGTTGCATTTCATCACGTGTTGAACAAAGAAAATATTCGAATAAATCCATAAAATTCGTGATTGCTATTCGATGTTCTTTCAAACGTTCGAATCGTTGATCATAACATAATTTTTCATGCATAACACGAATAATCATAAGAGATACGAGAAGAAATCGACTGTAACCATTGGAATCCGTCGATGTTTGCCGAGAACAATAATGATTCAATGCATATTTTTGATATTCATTGTAGAAACGTAATAATTTCTCATAACGATAGGTTTCTCGTTGAGCTGTGAGCGGTTGTTCAAGCCATTGATCGAGCCACGAGAGAATTCTGATTTCACTATCAGTCAAATTGTTACCAGTTGGATGGTTCGATTCGAACGATAATGGATCATCATCATTCGTGTTTTGTTCGTGTTTGTGAATCGTTCGTGATGATTTTATTGGGATTTTATTATTGAGATATTTTTTCAATTCAGTACACGTATGTCGATAGAATTCAGGATTATTGAAATCGAAATTATGAATCGATTTATTGTCATTGTTCTTCATCGTTTGTTGCCAAGCATTGTTCGGTAAGATATCGTGGATTTTTGTTTGAATATCATCTTTTGTCGATTGAATCCATTGGTTGATTTCATTTGAATCGATTGTTAAAATGAAATGATCGAGTTTATTTAAACGACGTTGAACTTTTCGAATACAATGAACTAATAGATCGGTTGAGATGATTGACGTTCGTTTTGTATGTAAAATCCAAGTTAGAAAATGTGTTATCAAAAGTTTATAAACAACCGTACCGATTTGACCGTAATGTTTGGTTAGAATCGTTTGAAAGACAGTTTTGATTGTCATCCAGAGACTTGATCGTCGAAAAGGCGCAGATCGATGATTATTCGAACGGATTTGATCGCGATGTTTCTTCTGAAATCGAATTTGTTTATCACAGTTTGATTGTAGTTGAATATCAGGAAAATGTTGTATCCACCATTGATAGACGTAATGTGAGAATGGTACGTCTTTTGTATCGAATATTTCACGACCATTTCGATCGATTTTACGATATTCAATTGTATGTTTCATTAGATCAACGAGTAATTCACAATGAACAGTCGATGTTAGACAAGATCGAGATGGTAATTGATAAGTTTGCACCGGAAAACAAGCGATATTCGATGGAATCGATGAATTTATCGTTTCGATCGGTAGAAGAACTTGCCATGATGAGATCAGTGGTTGATCAATGTGATTTTCATCGATTTCAATGAGAATAGCTGCATTTTGAGCATGAATATAAATCGGAAGAAAAGCACCGGGTTGTAAGCTTTCTATTGCTGTTTGTAGACTGTCAATGGACAGATTTGGATTGCGTTGTAAAACTGACCAACGTTGCGAACAATCGACAATAGGACGAAGAAATGGTGCGTTGATCGAATCATAGATATTGAAATAGTCATTGAAACATTCGAGTAGAATGTGTTCATTGCGATGATTCGATCGAAGACAAAAATCAGAATCGGCTGATGAGGGAAGATTCAATGGAAGAAACAGATGATTTAAGATTGATTCGTTCATATCTTGTATTTGTTGTGTATTGCTTTTGCCGTGTGGTGGCATGATTTTCAAATTGACGAATGAAGTTTAGTTTTAATGGCATTGACATGTATATCAAACAAATGATTTGGTTTTTTCGTCATTCTACGTGAATAATAATATCCATTTTTTTTCTTCTTCTCATTGGAAAATAGAAGTATAACCAATCAATATATGGAGAATGAAGAGGGCGCAAGACATCTTTATTATTCTATAGTATGAATTTGAATAGTATTCGATCGAACAGAATCGTTACGTTCTGCTTGAAGTTTTCTCACACCTAAACTATGAAAAATAAGCGTAGCAAGTCCATGAGTATCTGTCAATTGATTTGCAATCGTTGCACCTTGTATTGGTTGGTTAGTTAGACCATCAGTCACTTTGATCACAAATGGAGATCCAACTTTTGATGTCGAATTCAATGCTTGAAGTTTTAAACAATGTTTTTTATTGAAAGCATCGAAAGCAAAAAGAATATCATCATTTTGGTTGACTTTTTGTTGGCATCCGCCTGTATTTAACAATTTATAATTGAGAAAAATATTCCAAAATTGTGATTTTGTTTGAGAAGTATTACCAATACGTATAATTGAATAATCATCATAAAGTTCATAAAATATTCTAAAACAAAAAAAAATACTTATAGACATATGAAAAAAAAACAAGTAAATTTATTTACCCATCCCAAGTGAAATTATTGCTCATAGCAGCTAATTCTAAAGTACTGGTTACTGTAGGTCCAGATATGGCATTAGCATTATTATTTGTTCCATCACATCGATGACTCTCACTAGAGACTGATTTCACTACTGTTTCGTTGGTCATTACATTTCCTGCAAAGATGGTATTTTGTTCTCCTTCAATCCGTAGATTCACATTGACTACAGTACATTGAATAAGAACTGTACTAATAATAGCAATCGTCAATAGAACAGTTATAATTCTCATATTGAATTTTATTATTTAATGTCATTAATTCTTCAGTTTTTATTTCGAATCGTTTCTAATCCAAGATTAAATATCCATGTTGCTTATGATTGATATTTATTTTAGATAATCTATATTTTCATTTAAATACAAAAATCGTTTTAAATCCTATAATAATTTGTGAAGAAAACAAAAATGCAAAGTGATCATGATAAAAATGCACTTATTCTTACAGAAAATGAAAAAAGCAAATGGTGGCATAAATATCGAATTATGGTCATCGGTATCATTCTGATGATTGTTTTGATAATTTCAATAGTTAATCTATCTTTACTATTGACGTTCATCTTTTCAACATCGAAAAATAAAGAAATTACTATTCAAACACCGCAATGGTCATGGGTCAATACTCGTAATATGACTGATGGACGGCAATTTCACACGGCATCTGTATTAACCAATGAGAAAGTATTAGTTGCCGGTGGTTTTAATCAAGGTCCATTGGATACAGCTGAATTATACGATCCATGGACAGAAACTTGGACAACCACAGCTAGAATGAATTTTGCACGATATAAACATACAGCATCGCTTTTAACAAATGGAAAAGTACTATTTACCGGTGGAAACAATGGCAATCATGCTCTTAGTAGTACTGAATTGTATGATCCATCTACAGAAACATGGATTACAGTTAGTGACATGAGAAATAGACGAATCGGTCATACTGCATCCGTGTTAATCAATGGCAAAGTATTAATTACTGGAGGAAATAATGATACTCATTATTTGAGTAGTACGGAATTGTATGATCCATCAACAGATACTTGGACAATGGCTGGTTATATGACTGATGGTCGAGTCGGTCATACAGCTACACTTTTAACAAACGGAAAGATACTAGTGACTGGTGGACATAATACTCGTGTTCTCAATCGTGCTGAATTATATGATCCAACGACAGGAATTTGGACAACTGTTGGTAATTTAAAAACTGCACGACATTCTCATTCAGCATCGATATTAGTTGATGGAAGAGTATTAGTTACTGGTGGTCTCAATCGTGATGCTCTAAATACTGCTGAGATATACGATCCATCAACAGAAACTTGGTCAAATACAAACAGCATGCATTCCGCACGTTGGTACTCCACAGCATCGGTATTAAGCAATGGCAAAGTACTAGTTACTGGTGGATCGAACGATGAAATTCTTAGTACTGTTGAATTGTATGATCCTTCAACACAAAATTGGTCAATTATTGATAATATGAATAATGCAAGATATTCTCACACAGCATCAGTATTAGCAAATCAAAAAATCTTGATTACTGGTGGGCAAACTCGTGGTACAATTTTGTCAACCGCAGAATTATATTCAACATTTTGAACTAACATGTATTCAATACATTCTTTACATTATATAGTCTAAAAATAATGAAAACTATTTTCTCTATATGGTTTCTAGTTTTATTATGCATTTTTTTTAAAAGAAAGTCTATGGATTAGCAAGATTGTAGATATCACTTGATGATAATTCTCGAGAATATAACTGAAATTCATCAACATATCCATAGTATTGTCCTATCTTGATTGTTCCTGTTGCACACAGAGTTCTATCAAGAGATGAACCAATTGTGACAGTCACAGGGGCGTCAGCAGCAACGTAATTATAAGGACTTGTATTTGAACCATATTGAGTGCCATTGATCCAAAGTCGAAGACCATTTGTGGATGAATATGTAGCAGTAATATGAGTCCATACATCAGGAGTAATCACTGGACCAATTAAGCCAACAGGACTTCCATTCCAACTTTGAACACCAATTTGACTTGTATTTGTGAAACCTAACATTGGAATACACCAACCAAGACCAGTTGTATTCTGTGATACATGAATAAGCGTTCCTTCTGTAACTATCGTTGGTTTGATCCAAATCGAAAATGAATAAGATTGACCAGATGTACCCAATAAAACAAGTCCAGTTGCTTGTACATAT
>Ga0209930_1000795_pt1 | contig 62449 bp, 71 predicted proteins | sample ThiBiot_500_biof_2_FD_183948 | JGI IMG/M metagenome (GOLD analysis project Ga0209930, IMG submission 183948) | Wastewater bioreactor microbial communities from Cape Town, South Africa - Thiocy_cont_500_biof (SPAdes) | ecosystem: Engineered > Bioreactor > Thiocyanate-remediating >...
TAGAAGAAGAAATCCGATAGTCTTTGTTTGTGAAACCACAAATTGTTGCATTTCATTTATAAAAAAATTAAAAAATCCACCATATCCGATTCACGTTAAACTGCAATGTTAGACAAATAATGTAAATCACGATTTTGAAACATTTTTTTGTTTGATTTGCAAGTTTTTATGTTTGTTTTTAAACCACGGTGGTTTATACAGTTCGGAAGAAAATTATAAGAACACACGTTTTTTTTCATTATTTCTGTTTGCTTTATTCTCCGCATAAAACATATGACACTACATTCTGAAAAAGTATATTGAAATCTATCTCATATGGGGAAAAAAGCAAAAAGAAATAATAAAAAAAAAGAACCGTCTATTCTTATAATTCTATTCAGTACTGTATGTATGCATATACACATGAAAAATGAAAAAGAAAAGTTTTTTTTTCTCAAATAGAATGAAATAATACAGTATTTGTTTTAGAGGTTTGATTATAAAAAAATATTGCAAGGCTTAGTAAATTTTTCTTTTCTTTCAATTTCAATCGAAAAATACACATGAGTTTCATTTAGTTCTTTAAATTTTACGCCAAATATCTTTTAATAAATTTCGAAATTCATCTCGATAGAATGGTGTACCTAATGTATACACATAAAAACTCGTTGCATATGTAACACTCAATAGAATAATCGAATATTGAACTAATGAACTTGAAAATGGCGATGGATTAAAATAAATATAAACTTGAAGAAAATAATTGATTGTAAACGGGAGAATGCATAGAATGTTTGTTGTGACATAGATGACAAGCATTTTAATGAGTTGATTATCTCGTTGACGTATACGTACTTGATTTAATGGCATAATGCGACGTCGTTGTTGACGAAGAAAAAACAGAGTTAAAGCGCAGCATATCATCATTAGTACTGGTGGAAGAAAACAATAGAAAATCATTAAAGTTAGAGCTAATAATTTGCTATATATGGGATGAATAATTGTACAGACAGTAATTTCTGGAGTAGAAACGATTTCCGACCAAATCAAAACATAGATATAGATCGACATGGTAAATAGAATTGTACTTCCGAGAAGACAGTAGGCTACACGTGGTGTAGCTATCTTTCGTATTCGTGCACTATTCGAACTCGTACATAAACGATCGAAACAAGCCAAAACAAGAAAATTCGGCGAAAGGTTATAGAAAATATTCAAAACATATAACGACAATTTACAATAAACTATCGAATTTACTTCTGGACGAATATGATACTGTTCACTTAACCATTGAAGAAGAAGAATATACCAAAGAACAATCAAATCATTCAATGAAAGTGCACGAAAATAGACGGCACATGATGTTCCTCGAAGAACCTTTCGATAATAAAATAATGCTTGATTTGCTATAGCACCAAATGTGCCTAATATAATAATTATTGGTAGAGCATAGAGATTCAATTTAAAATAAACGTCATCCATTCAATAATTTTCCGTGAAAATGAAGTTTTCTGCTATAAGCGTTTAATTATCTGTTCTTGACTAGGTCACAAAGGACATTACCTGCGTGTTTTCTCTCTCTCTCTGGGAAAGTCAGGTTCATATTGTTCGGATCGTGTGTTTTTTTATTCAATAATAAGTACAATATGTATATAAAAAAAATCGAAACACTCGTATAAACAAGCTCAGTAAACGAATTAAGTTTTCATAGGAATCGATCGAACGATTTTAATCGATGCTTGTTGTCGAATAGCACAGAGAATCATATGATCGAGATAGTTGTCTTTATTTTTTAAATAACAACGACATAATTGACAACGAAATAATGTCGAAAGTATTCGATGTGATGATCGAGAAATTTTCGTGTGCACAGGAGAAATACGTGGTGAAAGTGTGAGATGTTCATCGTCGTCAGAATCTGTTTTATTCATACGAATTTTTCGTTTATTCGATAATTGTTGTTCATCATCAGTACTACGTTTTCGTTTGGTAATAATCGGTTTCAATCTATATGAAATATTGTTCTGAATTCGAAAGTTTCCTTTTTTTTATATTCTACTTGTCTGTTATTTGTTGCTGTTTGAATCGAATTGCTGTCATTCGTGTGAATATATGACCCATGTAGAACGGAGAGATATTAAATGAATAAACGGAAAACCGTTAGAACGAACAAAGATATATTTATATTGTATCATCGCATGTGCTTTCTTCTATTGGTCGATTTCAGTAAATTGTAAAGTTACAGAGTTCGACTCGTGGAAAATCACAGACCATCAATGAGACAAGTATGAGATTGAATTTAGCAGTGCATCAAAGTCACGCATTTCTAGATAGTCAAGAAATGATAGAAGATCGTCACAACACGTTTTTTTTATTAGCAATTTCAATCCGAGTTCTTTCATCGAAATATTGAAAAAACAGTTTCAGCCCTTGAAAATTTGGATTAAACAGACAATCTCATCATCCTAAAGGATGATATGCTCAACAGTTGCAGCAATATACTGCGACATCTATTATTTCCATGTTTTACCCTTAGTTGATCTCTCTGTTGAAATTCATTTTCATTGTGTGATTATTTTTTGACTTAAGAAATGTCGAATTCAGGTTCATCTGCTGTCGTTCTTCATCATTCAAATAATTCTCATGGACATACATCAGCAGCTCCCGAAGTTATTGTCGATGCTCTACCCTATTACGACGGTGGATACGATGAACCGGGTGCTCGTGAAGCTGTAAATCAATCATTTTTCTTTTTCAAACATCTATTTAATTTATTTTAAAGGCATTGGGTTTAGTTGAAGATGAAACACGTCGTTACAAACCAACAAAAAACTATTTAGAACAACTCGGTCAGCCATTATATCATTCTTTTGAAGTACGTTTCTTTCGATATGTATTCTCATTTTTCTACTATAAATATGAAATTTTAGACAGACATTATGAAGACTGAATTTGAACGTCTTTCGAATCGATTACCTATGGACATGCTAAGCATGAAACGGTAAATACCCCGTCTCGAGATTTTTCTTTGTAATACAATTCTTCGTTTTCATAGTTACGAATTACCAGCACCTCCACCAGGCAAACAAACGGATATAACAACATGGACTGAATGTGTCGAAAATTCCTATGCTCAACTCGAACATCAACAAACACGGTAATTATCTATCAACGAAAAGAAAACACAAGAAATCAATTTTTTCTCTATTTAAAGTATTCTTAATCTCGAATTGATGTGGGATTATGGTGCGAATACATGGAAAATCTATAATACAACTCTACAGACGATGCTTGAACAAGCACAAAAGCAATTATTAGAGCTTCGGTAGAGCGAATTGACATTAAAAATAGATGGCTGATTTTTTTTCTTTGTTTTTTAGAAAACGCATTCAGGAAATAAATTTCAATCGTAAAAATGAGCAAACACAGGCCGGTAGTAAATTAAGCGCTCTCGAACAGACGTGAGTTCGCTCTTGATTTCACTGATTTCTACTGTCGTTTTTATTTCTCTATCTTTCAGTTGGGTTGGCCTCGTCGGTAAAAACTATGAAATCGAATGTGTGATTGCTGAATTAGAAAAAGAAGTCGTCAATCTTCGTAAACAGCAAAGCTCAAATGAATAATATATATCTGTGTACTTTCTTTCTTTTTCGTCTTGTTTGTAAAGAAAAATAAAAACTCAATCGCTGTTCTAAATGGAACAGGATGATTTTGTTTTAAAATAAACCAGTGCATATGATATGTCAATGGCATATAATCGTGTGTTTTTTTTCTGCTGTATTCACTCAATTTATCAGCTTGACATATTCTTGATGTTTTCGACCTTGAAAGACAACGAAACATCATCATTATTATTCACAGGCGATTAGTGATTTAATAATCAACTTGTATATAAGTAGTAATACAAAAAAAAGTCGACAGCTGTCACCGTAATTTACGCTAGTACTCGTCATGATATTCTCGATTCCTATTCATGGTTTTATTATTTTACTTGAGATCTATTTGCTTGTCAACAAATCACCTTTTTGCGTTGCTGTTAATATGAAACAACGTAAGTTTACTTTTTTCTCTCTCTCGCTCTCTCGAAGAGAATCTTCTTTTTTTTAAATTTTTGTTCAATTATTAATTTGATCTTTGAAAACTGACGTGTTTTCTTTTCGGACTAAAAACTCCGTTATTAATAATCTACTTGGCACTGTTATTTTTGGTCGGACGTCGAGTAGTTCGTTGTTCAAGATAGAAGAAAATAGAGAAACAAAACGCGAGTGTTATTGCCTCAAGCAAGAATTTCTTTTTCTCTCTCTGCTCTGTCGTCGTATTAGATAGTTCTGCACGCGTATTTTTTCTCCATTGAATAGCTTTTTTCCTTTTTTTTATTATTATCATGAACGTCATCGTTCGGCAAATAGGAAAAAAAAAGAAAACTTTCCGACGATATTGAAAGAGAAGAAGAAAGAAAAAACGACGAGAGAGAAAAAAAATCCTAACAAAAACAAGACTACTTTTCTCCGGAGTTCGACACAAGCTAAAAACAATATATATCAGCATTTTTTTTCTTCTGTGCGTGTGAACCAACATACACGCATGCAACGTCACCGGTGAAGACGACATCCGTATTGCAAACTAGACATACATATATACATATATACATATACATAAACTTATTATTTTTTTAAACGAAACGAATACTTAGAAACGTCGATAAAATGATGAAATTGTTTGTGAGTTATCATGTTGTTCTATTGATCCTTGTTGTAACAACAACCATCGACGCATCGCGTCTATTCTACTTGCCGTTACCAAAAATTCATCCGACGCATCAACAAGAACAAATTAAAACGATCGATGAAACAACTAAAAAACCAATCAGTGATGAATATATTCCAGAATCTGTTCTCGAACAGGAAGAAATTGAAAGTAAATTTTTTTTGTGTTCAATCATCGAATCGTTGTTTATTTGCCTCTTAATCTTTTCTGCGATCAACAGGTTTTTATTTTATTTTTTTTTCTATTCAGAGCGAGGCGACAATTTCAACTGGGAAGATTTAATAGATCAAGAAGCAGCCAAACGTCGATCATATTTCGATGACATTCCATCTGGTAGAATACGTCATAGATTTGTTCATTGAGTTTTTATTTTTTTTTTCATCGTCTTAGATAATAATGATCAATTACTCGAAGAGCCATGGATTGTTGAGAAAGCTATTGAACGTGTCGAACGCTTACAATCGAATTCAGAATTAAATCTTAATGATAATACGAAACGACGTAATGAATCATTATTTATGTGTACGTAATAAAATGCTATTCGAGAAAAGAAACGATCGTTTGTACTTTGTTTAGTGATTCTTGGAGCATGTGGAGCTGTTGGTGTTGTTGGACTTGTTGCCACGGGCACATTTTGGTATAAGTATGTATTCTTCGATTGAATACCTCGAATTCCAACGAGCTATTTAATTAACCTTTAATTAGGAAACGATAAAATATCATGATTATTACTTTTAGGATTAAAAAACGAGCAAAATCTGCAGAAGATTCGGAATATCCGGCTTACGGTGTAACAGGACCTAATACGTCGAGCGGAGGAAAAATGTCGCCAAGTTCAACAATGTCGGACCGAAAACTAGCTCAAAGTGCACAAATGTTTCACTATCAACAACAACGTCAACAAATGATGGCACAAGAAAAGTAAATTCGTTCGATAGTTTTTGTTTTTTTTTCTAATTTAAATTCGATGTAGAGCTCATCTCGATGCAAAACCAGTTCATTCCGATGATTCCGATGATGAAGCACCTGCTGGTGGAGATTATACCGTTTATGAATGTCCTGGACTTGCTCCGGTTTGCTTTTTTTGTTTGATTTTACGAAGAATAATATTCGTTCGTTTTGTTTTCAGACAGGAGAAATGGAAGTGCGCAATCCATTGTTCACTGAACCTGATTCATCATTATTATCATCACCAACAGGTTCATATCCACCATCGAATGCAAACTTTCCTCAATTAACAACATCGCCGACAAAAGAAAAATCAATTCCATAAAAAACACGATGCGTCATAAAAAAAAAACCTAATCCCTTCGAAAAATTTCCTCGGTGAATGGTCTTCTCTCTATTTTGAAACAAAAGAAAAAGAAAATATATCTATTTTGTTCGTTCTTTCTGCATTCATTTATCGTCCATCTACGAAAAAACAAAAGAAATCCAAAATGAAAACGATGTATATGGATCAAATTCTCATACATGTAATCTTTATTTTTCTTTTCGCTTCTTCTCATCTTATTTTTGACGAGTACCGCTTCGAATACCTCCTCGGTTTGAACAATAAAACAAAAAAAACACGACAGTGTGAAATGACCATCACAATTAGATTACAGAATCGATACTGTTTTCTTCTTCTTCTTCGACTGGATCTAATCAATTATTCTAATTTAAACAAGAAAACAAAATGAACATTTCTTTTTGTAGTATATTATTCTAAATCATGAATGTCGTGCATGACTCAAGATAAAAGGAAAACGGAAATGCTTGTAGAGTACTTATGAGTTATGATAGTAGACACAATTTGTCAGAAAATGGAATTTTATTTGGCTGTCCTATTTTTGAAATGATAAATCGTGGGACAATATTTACCCATGTTTTTTTTGCTTGATAGAAGCGAGTTCTTGTGTCATTAATCGTAAACATGTAGGTGGTACTTTTAAAGTTGATGAAAATTTTTGTTCGAAAAGGTGGCAAACGATAGATTAATTATTAATTAGCAATTTCAGATATTATTTTGAAGAAAACAAAAGAAAATCATTCCTATTTGAACTAGTAGAAAAAAAATGTTGTTCAAATTTATTCTCGAAATAAAATTAATATGTAAAGGAAAAACTAGCGTACACAGCACACGTCTTCTGTAAATATTTCCTTAAGCATTTGGTTTAACACAAGCACCAATTGTTTGTTTATTACACAAGTTTTCATAGCAGCATAGATAATGTTTTGAGTCGCATTTGAGATTCTTATCAATGGCTTCACCAAAACCAAAACCACCACGAGCAACAGCTTCGCCTGTTTTTGGATCGAATTTCTATGAGGAAACAAATTATTTAAACAAAAGACAAATTTCTTTTTCATGATCATACAGTATAACAATACAAATTCTTGCCACCGAAAGCACCTGATGTACGAATTTCTGATCCGTCGAGTTTTTCAGGTTTACAGTTTTCAGCTCCTTTACATACGAAACAAGCTTTAACAGCTTTCTTTGATGTGATGTTTTCTAAATATGAATTCATTTTCGAATATAGAAATCGAAAAAACATGCCGTATGAACGAATGTTTACCTGGCGGTGGGCATGGAGCTTTTGTATGTTTATTGCAGAGAGCTTTTCGACAGCAAGTATGAAAACGATCTCGACACTTGAAATTCTTATCATAAGTTTCGCCAAGACCGTAAGCACCTCGTTTAATAACATGACCGGATTCATTGAATCGCTAAAATCAATTAGGTTTCGAGCAAAAAAGAAACAAGAAACAACAAAATTTACAGTGTAACAAGTTAAAACAGCAGCACCGAACGCTCTCGATGTTTTCGTTGCGTATTTATCAAATGGTACGCCATTACATTTGGTGATTTTTTCACCGATGATTTTAAATTTACTCGATGGATTCTTATCATCGCATTGATAGCAAATTTTAGCTGTACTAGCTTCCCATTGAACGAAAACTATAAACGAAATCGATTTAATTTTGCAAAAAAAACCATAAACAAAAACAATTTACAGTAAAGAATAACAGCAAGATATGCAAGTTTCGACATCGTCCTATGCCAGACTGTTCTAATCGATATAAGATACTACTTATATGTTAGTTGAGATAGTAAATATGGACTTGGACTTATTTTTCTCCTACGAACGGAATGTATCAACACTTATAGATAAGTCTCAAGGTCTCTTTTATCATCACTAACATATGTCTAAGTTATTGAAAAAAAAAGTTAATGTCCTGATGAAAGAAAAGATTTGCATGTTTATTTTGTTTCAAATGATATTCTTAATGAATAATAACAAACAACAATCGAGAAGATTAGTTGCGTTGATGAAGACTCTAGAATGTTAAAATTATATATACGTATATGCGTGTGAAGACGCAAAAACAAAGAGAACATACAGGTTGTGTGGGTAGTAAACAACAAGCACCTCGACCTGCACCACCGATTAATTGCAATGTTCGAATCCTCATTAATTTGTTTCTGAGAAAAAAACAAAAAAAAATAAGCAATGTCAATCATCATCATCGAGTAAACTTTTACGTTAAATCATCGGCTTCAACTGAATGAACTTGATTGCTGTTTTTCTGTTCTTTGAATTCATCTGCAAGATTTAATAATGACAAAAAAAGGAATCTATTTCGCCATTGATTCTTTCAAATACATACGCGCCTGTTTGATACTCGTTGCTGATTTTCTTTCTATTTCATTTGGTTTAGGAGAAACAGTTGATGATCTTCAAGAGAAAGATCAATGTCAAAAGCAAAAGAAAATATTTACGAACTGAATTATCGATGAAAGCATCCATTCTTCTCTGCAAATAAGAGATAATCATTACTAAATATCTCATATTTCTATACTTTGTCGTTGAATTTCTTGCTTGTTTTTCACGAATATCATCTGTTCAAATCAAAATAAGAAAAAAAAAACATCCGAATAAATAATTTTCACCATCCCAATCTTCCGTTGCGTTAACATCATGAAACATTTGCCAATTCGTTGTCGATGCTGATCGACAATGATCATTATTCGGCAAAGATCGAGCTGAACCTATATCAGATAGACCTATGAGAACAGTACTCGTACTAATCGCATCGGGACATGTCGACATATGATTAAACAAATCTTGAGGTGTTGTTAAATGATTTGCATTGAAAACACATCGAACACGTTGAATATGCGGATTAGCCTTTACAAATCGAAGTTCGAATTGAAATATTCATGCGCAAGAGAAAACAAACTCGCTTACGATCATACATCGACGAACATGATATTGAAAACGTTTAGCTAATACACGATGATTATTATCAATTGGACAATTCCAAAAATCTATGAAAAATGTTATTGAAAAAAGAATGTAATTCGAAAATATTCATCTACCATCGGGACACAAGTAGAGATTCGACATTTGATTCAAATAATAGAAAACTGAAGAATAAAGATGAAGAAAAATAAAAAAAATTTGTATATATACTATATACGTATACGTATATAAACAAATAATGAATTTTTGTTCACGTGTGTATGTACTATTTACATATCGAGGGTCTAATGAATGAATGAATGAATGAATGAATGAATGAAATAGTATATAGTATGTGAACAAGACGAACAACAAATATATCACAATCGTCTATTTAAAAATAGTTAAATATCAAATATCGAACTCGATGTCTACTTCTTCAGTAATGTGAATCTCATACCTTCATTTGTTTGAATATCTGATCGACAAATGGCACAACTACTAATGATTGTACTTGTTCTATTCGTAACATCGATATCGATGAGTATTTGCATGCCTAATACTCTTCGAATTTATCATTCATTTGCTGAAATTCATCAAAAATATACGGGATCCGTTCGTTTTCATTCGAATGAATGGTTGAATATTAAACAGGAAAGTATTCAGCTACGACCATTAGCAACCGAACGACGAATTGTTCGACTCGATATGAATATGACGGGTAGGTAGATAGATATCGATTGTCTTACAAGTCGAATGAGATTCTATTTAGGAAAAAATGTATTTGTTCGACGTTTTGCAAAACATAAATCTCCTATTCCTTGTGAATTAATCAATTCCGATCAAAGACGTTCACTTGTTCGTGATATTCAGACAAATCGATATTTCTATATTTCAAATCATTTCATTGAATATTCAACTGAATTGCAAACGAATTCAATCTATGAAGTTTCATTTCATGGTCTTAATTCGAATCATTCATATATGATGAACTATATTCTAACAAATCTTCGTTGGCAAGTTCGTTATACTCTTCAAACATATTCAAATCATTCAACAGAATTTCAAATATTCGTTGATATCATCAATGCAAGTCCATGGACATCTCAATTCGATCGAATTCATTTCATGTTAGGTGATATTAATCTTGTTTTCTATCCAAGAAGAAGTGCTCCATTCATTCTCTTGCCAACATCAAAAATCGATTATAGTGGTACCGATCTATTTACTTCGATTAATCAAACAATTAATATCACTCCTCGTTCTATTATCAGTTTACCTATTGATTCACCTCATATTCATGTTCAAATCATCTATGTTTATACACTTGTTCTCTCGAGTCCATCGTTTCTCGTTGATGTTTCAAATAAACAAACATTTCATCGTCTCTATCAACTATCTAACAGTTCGTTATTTCTTCCAACGGGTCCAATATCCCTCTATGATTCGTCATCGAATATATTCACTGGCGAATGGTATCTACCATCATTAGTACCAAATGAAAAATATGAATTTCAATTAGGTAAAGATGCTGATGTTATGTTAAATTATAATCATTCGATAGTTATCAATCCGAAAACGAACTCATCGTTGATAACAACTAATGTTTTGATACAAAATTATAAAGATAAACGTATTCATCTTCGTTTTAAATCAATTTGTCAATATTCAACGATCTGTTTTTATTATAATGATAAAGCTCGTTCACTTGGCTCGTATTTACGCTATGAATTATCTCTCAAAGCTCATTCCGAAGTTTTCTTTTCGTTCACAACTGTACGAATGTCTTAACAAAAACAAAAATAAAACTATCTCTACTGTTTTTTTTCTTCTTGTTGTTTTCGATAAAATAAACTTATTTCATTTATCATAACCACTTAGCTTAATCAAACGAAAAGTATATCATTCTTTGTTGGCGTACATTTGCTTTATCTCTCTCCCTCCCTCTCTCGAACAACGGTCAACAACACGGGAAAGAGAAACAGTTAGATAACACAAAAATTTTATTTCAAAAATGCGACTCATACGACGACTTGGAGATGGCGCACATAATGATTGTGTGATAGATGACGATGGTGATGCCGATGGAGACTATGATCTTGACTTTCATATTGCATCAGTTTTTATTCTCCTATTCGTTTCATTTGTTGGAGCAGGATTTTCCGTTGTAACGACACGAGTTCGATGTTTACGTGTCAGTCCAATTGCAATTAATATTGGAAAATTTTTCGGCAGCGGGTAATTCGAAAAAACAGACATGATAAAAAAAAATGAAACTTTCAAATTTCTTGTAGCGTTGTTTTAGCAACGGGTTTTATTCATATGCTGACAAGCGGCATGGAAGCTTTAACTAATCCTTGTTTGCCTGAATCATGGAATGCCTATGGTGCCTATGCTGGTCTATTTGCAATGATTGCTGCCTTGGTCATGCATTTAATTGAATTCATAGCTCAACAACGTAATCTTCCACCTGAACGCGGTGAATCGACTCCATTATTAGACGATAAGAGTATACGATATCGGCAACCTGAACAAATCGAAATTACTCAGACAAGCCACGGTCATTCTCATAATTTACCATTCCAAGATAGCAGTCAAAATCACAAAATTAGCACCTATCTTCTCGAATTCGGTATTGCTCTTCATTCAGTCTTAATCGGTCTCGCATTAGGCACCACCACGGACTCATTCGAAGCCCTATTAATTGCTTTAACATTTCATCAATTTTTCGAAGCTATTGCACTCGGTGCACAAATCGCACGTGTCGAACATATGTCATGTGCTTCCACAGCATTCATGGTTATCTTCTTTTCGATCACAACTCCGCTCGGTATCGGCATAGGTATTGCTATTCATACAACAACATACGATCCTGACTCTGTTTCATCTTTATTTATCAATGGAATATTCGATGCTATCTCGGGCGGTATCCTCATTTACGTTGCACTTGTCAATTTAATCAGTACAGAAATGGGACCGAATGCACGAGAATTTCAATCGTCCAGTCGAGGATTGAAAATTATATATTTCCTAGCATTATATGCCGGTGCAGCTGCAATGGCAGTTATTGGCTTATGGGCGTGATACGCAAAGAATTTTTTTTACGAGAAATAAAAACAAAATTGATACACATTTAGTCTTTTCTTGCTCGTCTATTGGCAGCAGCGACTTTTTCATATTTTTTCACTTGACTTTCCAATGACCGCGAATAAGCATCTAGATTTTTAATTGTTGTTTCTAAATTCGTCATTGCATCTTCAATATCCTCGAATTGTGTACATGTTTTAAGCACATCCGAACCTAAACAAAACATCAATCAATATACACGTCCATCAAACTTCATTTCCTATTCTCACGATTCGACTCATTCATCGATCGAACCGATGTATTCACACGTTCTAACATTCCACCCATTTCCTTGTATTTCTCCAACGACACAGCATTCATTTTATTCAAACAATCATAATCGGCAGCAATTACTAAAACACAGCAATCACACTTCTCCGGACTTTTTTTTTCTCCTATAAACATACGGCGAACTTCAGACTGAAAATAATTGCTTGATTTATTCAAAAATTGTTGAGCTACTTCTTCTACAGACAAATTCGGCTGTTTCGACGCATCCGATGTTGACATACTTTATCTATAGAACTTAAAAGCAAAAAAAGTATTCTACGCTAGAACACAGCATCTGTCAACGGACTAATCAAGAATTCTTCACCAATCATATTATCTTTTTTTTTTGACAATCACTGACATCTTTCTTTTTCCGATTCTTATCTACTTTTATTTACAAATATTAATCAAAAGCAAACAGTTAAAAATACGAAGGAAAAGGTGAATAAGACATTGGATACATCGACGTTGTTGCTGCTGGCGTTGGTGATGAATAATATTGATAGTCATGTGCAGAATAATAAGTCGGCACCGGAGATGATGTTGCATTTGGCCAGTAATCTAAAAAGAAAGAATGAATTAGATCATAAAAGACGTGGTCATTTGCACGTACTTATGCCATCGAAAGCAGGTTCATTAAATGGATACGGTTTGATGATATCCGTATCCGATGATGTCATCGGCATTGGTAATTGATTTTCGTTGTTAATTGGACTTGTTGTTGATTTCTTCGTTCGAGCACGTCGATTGCTGAACCAAGTTTGTAAACGATTTTCGTCGACGTTTAATTGTTGAACGAGATATTCTCGTGTTACAGCATCAGGATACGGCGCTTGTAAGAAATATTGTTCGAGGACTTGTGTCTGTTCAATTGTAAATGACGAACGTTGACGACGCGATGTTGGTGGTAACAGCAAGGTCTCATTTAATGAGTTATCTAGAAAAATAAAAATAGAAACTATTTGCACCCAAAATCAGAAACCCAAGTGACAATATACTTTTGCTTTCATCGGATTCTTCGGTTGATGTATTGTTAAGATCGGGTGATAGACGATGTTTTCGTCGAGTATTAGCACCGGGTTTGTAAGAACCGGTTTCGTTGTAACGTGATAATAATTTTGAAACACAACCGTGTGAAACACGTAACTAAAGGAACAAAGAGTTGTAATCAACAGAGGAAATTACGGCGTTTGTTGTTATTCATCATACCTGACGACTAATGACACAAGGACGAACGCCATTCGAGGACATTTCGATGATTTTTCGGCGGATATGATCTGGTAATGGTCGACCATTGATAAAAACTCCTCCGAGTTGATTGACACGTCCATGACCAGCTAGAAAATGGAAACTATGCATTTCTGAAATACTAATAGTTTGAAGTCTTACCAAGGACAGCTTCTTGTTCAGCTTGACGAAACATTGGAAAACTCCTAAAGTAAATCAAAAGCAAAAAACAACCAACCTGTGATTGATGTTTATTTGTTTGTTTGAATTGATTTTTATCTTGAAATTTCTTAAACTGAAATGAATTTATACAAATGAAAAAAAGGAAAAGGAGAAAAAAAAGGGGAGAGAGGGAGAGTTAATTGAAGCAGAATGTTATGCTAATTGATTAATAGAACAGAAAATGCTTGATTGATATGTTGTTATTATCTGTGACGACGATTTGTTTTGTTAATAACAAGTAGTCGTCAATGAAACAGATGTATCTTATATCATCAACAAGATGGTGTCATTTCTGTATATTTTATTTTGTTAAGATCAATGATCAAACAGTAATCAATTGATTGGCTGATTAACTCGAAAAACTTCGTAGAGAAAAAAACGTCGTAAGTCGTGATTATACAAAAATAAATCAAGTATGTCAAAGAAAATGCTCAATTCAGCAAGTGTCATGAAAAGAAGATTCACAAGAGGGTTATATTGTAATGCATCGATAAATGCAGAAATGTATATCGGACACCAACCGACGATGAACAGACAAAAGAGTATAATCATATGCTGAAGAAGGCGAATATCCCGTCGTTGAAGAGAAGCATGAGAAATAGTTGGATGTGTAGGTTGAATACGTTGTGTTGATTGACGAACATGCCGTAAGATAATTGCATTTAAAATGGTATTTAGTGTTAATGGAATAATGACCATGACTAGAAATGTATAAATGTTTACCCAATATGCTGTAATACAAACCTTAAGAAAAGCTAAAATGTAATTTTCGATTTTTACGTGAGTTGTTTTTTTTTGTCTTACATAATCTGTTGAAAATAAGTGTGGTAGAGAAAGAAGAAATCCAAGAATCCATTGTGATCCAATGGAGACAACTGCCCAATGTTTACTTCTGAAATATGCTTTCGCTGGGTATATAATCGAACAAACACGATTGAGTGATACAGAGATCAAAGCTAATGGAATATGAATAGTGGAAAATGTTTGAAAAAAATTGATAATTAAACATGACGCGGATGTGTTAAATATTTCAGTTTTATAATTTGTTAAAATCATAATGATGAACCAAGAAGATGCAGAAAACCAGATTGCAAATGCAACATTACCAGTAAATGCATTGCTGATCGTATGAAAACGAGATAAACATAGAAGTGGTAATAAATAAATGGTTGAGGAAACAATGAGAAGTCCTAGGATAGTAATGTTGAGTAGTAGTAAAATATCTTCGACTGTTGCCATGCAAAAAAAGATAAAATGGGTACTTAGTTGAGAAAAATGTCATCGTCATTTATTTTTTGGTTCAATAGAAAATTATCTAATGACGTTGCTTTTTTTTTTAATAGAGAGGTGAAGCGGAATGAAAGAGAGTTGATGTTATTATAAATATAACTGAAAGAATTTATTTTTCCAAAAGATTCTTAAATCACGATTAGAAATATACAAATTAATGATATCTGATAGAAGAGAGAATTTAGTAAGAAGAATTAGTAAAGAAATAATTAATGAATTAGCAGCTGCGGTTGGTAGAATGATAACTGTGATGTAAATTGGACTCCATCCATCGATGAATGCACAAAACATATCAATGATGGAACAATTAGAGTGATGGTTAGTCGATCGATTTGCGACCATAACGAATTTGTATAAGACTAAATAAAGTTCGAAATCATTTTTGTTTTGTTGTAATCTATTCAAATTTTACTTGTTGATTAAAAGATAAATAAGGTATCGAAATAAAACATTCAACAAGCCATTGAATTGTTATGGATAGGAGAGCCCATTTTTTTGTTTTAAAAATAAATGACACAACAAAACCGATGAATCGAAACAATAATAACAGCAAATGGCACTTGTATCGTACACATTGTTTCGAAATACGCGAAAATTTTACAAATATTTCGTCGTAGAAGTTTTTGTGGAAATCAAATTAATAGAATATAAAACCATATCCAATACAAACAACAATAGATAGCTGCACAACAGAGATTTATTGTAAAGATATTAGTCGAATGATAGATACGATAGAAACATAATATTGATATCACATAAAATCCAGCACTCTAGTTTCGTTTTTCTGATATTTTTCTTTTTTTGTTCTTACAAATAACAACTGAAAATGATTTAGCCGACTGTAAACAGATGTGAAACATATTCTTTCGATGATAATTATGTAAACAAAACATTTGCTAAACATCTATCAAGAATTTATTCGAGGAGAAATATCATTTGTCTGCCTTGAAACAATGAATAGATTCATCCTAATATCAATTCTAGTTTTGCCATATTTAAGTGCAAATGAAAATTCTATTTCATATGAAAATCTTCTCGAAAATTATTGTTCACCACCATTTCATTATTATAAATCTTGGTGTTATTATATCTTTCCGAATCTAACATTAGATTGGTCATCAGCTTATCGTCTATGTCATTCAATAGATAAATCGAGTTATCTGGTTTTTATTTCACATGATGATGAAATGCTCGATCCATTACGAGATCTATTAATTAATCGAGAACGATTTTCAAATATTCGATCACTTTGGACGAATACAACATGGGGTCAACAACATCGACGATCATGTCGAAAAATTGAATTGAAATTAAATCATAAAACTGGCCAAATCGATACATTACGAATGCCGTTTACAAATTGTCGAGAAAAACATTCGGTAATCTGTCGAAAAGATTTACGATCAATGAATTTAACTTGTCAACGACCATGGGCACTTGCCTATGGTATTTGTTATTATTTTGATGAACAAGTACGATTAGTACGAAGTGAAGAAGAAGAAAGAAATATTCTGCAATGTCAAGCATGGAATGGACAATTATTTTACAGTTCAAAACAAGAAAAAACAATATTGAATGTATTTCTATCGTATTCATTATTTAGTCTTCGAAATCGACGAATTTTACCGGAAAATTTCGGTGGTATTTCCTATACATTCGATAATGTTCTTCAAGATAATTGTTCATTAATATCCGGCGATGTTTATCTTAGTTCAGCATTAGCACAACTCAAATCAAGTAATCAAACAAAATCTTGTTCATCATACAATTCATATACATTTTGTCGGCAAAGTCAAAATAATTCTTGTCAACCACCTTGGTTTTATGATGATGGTTTTTGTCTTTATTTTTCGTCGAAATCACTTGTCGATATGTCAACAGCACGAATCGAATGTTCACAAAATGGCGGTTATCTATTGTACATCAATAATGTCTACGAACTTTTTCGTTTGGCACATAATCTCGTTTCATTAGTACCATTTTTTAAACAACGATCACTGGCTGGTGTTTGGCTAGCTCTATCCTATAAAGCATTGAGTTCAGCAATCGACGGTCAAACTGGAGATAATTTCGATTGGGAATGGGATCTATCGATTGAATCGTATCTTGACGAACAATGGAAAATGTTCGAATGGAAACAATATTTTCAACATCGTTTATCACCACTTATTGTTAGTGCAGGTGAATGTGCTGCATTGATTATTGATACGAAAATACGTGAACCTATTGAACGAACATCATGTCATAATCAACGAACGGTTGTCTGTCGAAAACCGTTTGATAATTATGAAAAATCATTTCATAAAAAAATTCATTATGAACGATTTGCTCGTTTACAAAATTCATTGGAATTGATTCCATCGGATGTTCAATCGAAAAAACCACCGAATCAAACTATTTCTATTATTCGTCATCGTTTCGAACCTTTGAATAGCACGACCTATCGTTTGATTGTTCATCTCAATAAAACAACTACCATTCGATCAACAACATTCGTTTTTACATGTAAATCCAAAGGTATCCTTTTCGAACAGACAATATCAGCCAATGATCTGTCAACAGTATTAATATTCGATATAACAAATTTACTCATTCGAAGTGAATATGAAGTTTTATTGAATTATTTTCAAACATCAAATTGTTCGAATACAACAACAAATCAATGTTTATCTCTATCGTGCTTGGATTATGATCCATGGCATTATCTTTTACCTGAAATGCGTAATCGATTAAATCAAATGCGTAATCAAACGGTAACAAATTCGATTTGTTCGAATAAATATCCGTTATCAAATAGTCAAACACGAATTTGTTCGTTATTAATCGATCAATTTCGTTTAACAGAAGATATTCTCTTGAAACCTGTCCTACCACCATTACAAACAAGTGAATGCAAAGACTACGGTGGACAGTGTATACCGAATACGGTAGCAGGAAAATTAACTATGCAATTTATGGATAAAGATTTATTTTGTCCGACAGGTTCGATTTGTTGGTTGCAAGGTAATTTTGCAGAAAACAAGAAGAAGAAGAAAACAATCTTTCCTTTTTTTACTTCAAAGGTGAACTTTGCAGTGTGAATTCATATTGTATCGATCGAGTTCGATTTCCTTGCCCATTGAATTCTCATTTAACTAATGTCACTTGTTCAAATCCTCGTCATGATTGTTGTGCACCACCATTAACATCGCCTTCGTCTTTATCTCTATATATTTCATCGAATTCAAAGCTTCCAACATGGAATCTTCTTATTCCAATATATTATTTCGCTTTTCATGGTACATCAAAATGGGATAAATATTTCTTTAATTCATGGCTTCAAACAGGCAGTGATCTATCACATGATTTTATCAATGATGAATTTCTATTTTCATGTACGGGTATTTTCGTTGATTCGTTAGTATTTTTAACACATGAATCCTGTTTACCAACGCAATTAACAAGCGAAGATAAACGTTCGATTTTATTTTCATTAATTCCTAAGAAAGATCAAGACAATGATGAATATGACAAAGTTGCTCTACAGATTCAAACATATCAAATCTATTCACCATTTCAATTAGTTCGTCTAGCTTATCGACATGATTTTCTTGCCAATAAAACCTATGAAAAATTGAATTCAGCTCGTTTGAATGACGAATCTATTCATGAATTATCATGTGTAATTGTATTCAACGAACAATCCGTTCAACAAATACGATTAGTCAATAATTTCGAACGACAATTTATTTTCAATGACGATAATAATAATAATTCATTATTTGCTTTTATCAATAATAATGATGATGATGAACAGCAATGGACATTCTTACCAATTATTTGTCTTTTAAAACAAGATACAATTCTTGATTGGTCTATTGTTGGTATTAGTGGTAAACAACTTAAGCATAAATGTAAAATTGTTAATCATATAAAATATTGTCAAATGTCATTCGTCTACGCAAATCAATGGTTCTAAATTTAAACTAAAGGACATGTCATTTTTGAAATAAAAAAAAAGAGCAATAAAGAATCTTAAATTAATTGTTGCCGTCTCGTCTCTTTGAAAGAATATAAACCGTTTATATCTAGGTCACATTTTTATTTTAAATTTATTAAAAATTATAAATATTAACCGACAGAAAAAGACGTCTCACTTCGAATATGCTCGTAAATTACATTTTTACCTTGTGTACGTGTGTTCTACCTTGATTAGAATAAACAAAATGATAGTATCTAATTTGACACACTAATATGACGTATTTTTAGAAATTTTTATGTAGAATTGCAAATGACTCAAAATCATGATGTAGAATGTATAGTCACGCTAATTGATGACATCACGCTTTGATTTGACGTAGTATCTTTTCCTAGTGTAATTATTCATTTTATTTGTACGTATAAAAGCGTCAAAATTGTTTTACTTATACACGTATAATGACACGTACATTTTATTTGCTTGTTCTCATCGAGATTTTGCTGATTTTGAACGCTGCTGCTGACCGTGAGAAAAGACAAGGAGGAGGCGGAGGAGGCGGAGGAGGTGGCGGCGGCGGCGGCGGTGGAGGAGGAGGAGGTGGAGGTGGTGGTGGTGGCGGCGGAAGTAGGTCATTTAAAAAGGAACTATGCATACACGAGAAAAACTAATTCTATTAAGGATATCGAGGAGGTAGCGGTAATTTGGATCCTCGTACGTCTGGAATTATTGCTGGTTCAGTAATTGGAGCAGTTGTGTTTATTATTTGTTGTTGCGTTTGTTGTAGTATATGTACAAAAACTCGATATAAACTTTGGAAAGGTTGGTCATTTTATTCAAATACAAGCTATGTTAAAACAGGCATGGCTATGCACAATGATCTTGCTCAATCGATCTTTCAATCGGGTAATTTCGAAAGTTTCTATCATCAATATAATAAATATCATGGTCCGTTTCAAATGAAACTTGGATTTCATCCGCAAGCTGGATACGTTGTGCATGGCGGTGGAAAGGATGACGTCGGCACTTATGTTATTACGGGCATGTACTCACCTCGAACACTTCGAATGGGTCTTGATAAACACTATCAACCGGGAACAGGAGATCCAAATGAAAATCTCGGTCATGTCGTTAAAATACAAGTCGAATGGAGTTTTGTCAACCAACAATTCGAGGGCAAATATTATCTTCGAACGAACAAACATCGTGATGAAAATCTATTCATTATTCGATTCGCTGCAACATGAGACTTTTTTTTCTAACATTTTATTCAAAAATAAGAAGAAAAACAACAACAACAATAACAATAATAACTAAATAAATCAATTTTACACTGCAGTTACATTTTCTACAGATTTTTCATGTTGAATGTCGTCTGAATTTGGTTTCCTTGTCGAATGTTGTCGATTCAGATTCGATAGAGGAGCGGTTCGAGGGCCTATGCCTGCACTTGACATCGATGATAACGATGAATCCGATGTATGTTGTATTGTTATTCTTTTTTTTCTCGAAGCAAACCACGGCATTTTACTAATTAAAAATGCTTCAAACCGTTGCCGAGCAGTTAATTTCTTCTTTCTATCCGTTTGTTTATCACGTTCAAGTTCCGTTTCGTTTTCATCACTTAATTTTACGATCGTTAATGATGCATTCTCATCAGAGATCTTTGGTTTCAACGTCATTTTGATTCCTTTTCTAAATTTTGCTTGCTCTTGACATCGATAAGGACTATTGACCAATGTTGTGCCATAATGACTTGTTACCGACGGTTCACTTGACGCACGTAATTCCAATTGTTGTGCTGGTAAAAACGATAGACCTCGTTTATGAGACCATAGAAAACAACAACGACATGCAAATAAACATTTTAAAATCGAAATAAATCGTCGACGAAATAATTTGCCCGAAAGAGAATACAATAGAGCGTTCGTTGATGAATTAAACAGATCAGTAAAAAGAAAAAAAGCAAGAAATCGTTTTATCTGTGGACATGCTGACATCGATACAACGTATAATGTTTGACAATGAAACATTGTGAGAAATATTGGTATACCCCATGATATAGTTATAACGGAGAAACTTTCAACTAAAATAACAGAAAATGCACGTAAATCATTTTGTAAACGTCGATGTCGACGTGAATTCACAGTTCGTTGTTTTAAATATTTTAAACTCTTCGAAAAATAAATCACTTTCAATGATAATAAATTGGCAAGAACAACGGTAAACGATGGCAGAGCATTGCCGAAAAATATTGCTAATGTATGACGATTGAAACCAAATGTTAATGAATGAAAAAACTCGTAGAATTTCACACAAAATGAAAAAACGACTTTTATTTGACATGGACGTTTGTCGAACAATTTTATCGTCATATCATCATGAGTTTGCCCTTGAATATTTAATAACATTGATGTTATGCCATCGACAATTTGCGTATCATGATGTGATACTAATGATTGTGTTAATGAATGAAATTCATTTGAAATATCTGTCAAACTGCAATCGTACTAAAATTAAAAAATAAATCGACCGATTATAGCCAATGTCTGTCTCCTTCGATAATCTTTTTTCTTTTTAAAGAATATTTTAAGAATTAAGCCGTAACAAAATATCGAAAGCTTCTTAAAAATTCTAGTAGAAACTTACATGAAGTTGACTTGTTTGATTGAAATATTGTCTAAGACATAATCTATTCTCGTCGATATGATGTTCAAAGAATACTTTTGAAGAATTCATTTTCATAATCGATGTTAAAACATTCATATAAACAGTTGGATCTTTTGATTTCTCACATTGTATACCTGTCCATTCCAAACAAGTTATAAACATAGCTATAAATATACTAATTATACAAGCAAATAATGCACAACAACGTGTTTCACGATAGGATAGAGAGAAAAATGTTCGAGATCGTTGTATACTTAGAATGGCGAGTAGAATGGTCGATGCACGTGTCCAAAGAACTTTATATAAAATCCATTCCAAACAAAATCGACTCATAAATGCATAGACAGAATCAACAATTGTATGAATGATACGTTGATTAAAAAAACATAACAATGACGATTTATCGACCATTGCTGTTTCACGATCGAGCATTTCAATATAACCAATTAGTAATGTAGTTGAATCACTGATTAATAAACAAATAAAATAAATCGCTATAGGCTTATGAATGAATGTTTTCGAGCAGAAAACAATGATACAAAGAATATTGGAGAATAGACTTAAGAGATGAACTAATGGCATGATTAAACACCAGGTTAATGTTGGATTGACGTATGTCGATAGACTCATTGTTGTATTTATCGAATTCAAATCCATTGTTTTACTTCTATTAATTAGAATCTTCTCGCGTGTTTTGTTTCGATCTGAAAAGATTTTTTTATGACTACGCCATTGGCTATAAAATATTGTTGTTTTTAGAAAAAAAACTATCTAGAATTTAAATGTGATATTTTTTCAAAAAAAAACTCATTAAAAACGATCTCCAACTAAAACGATCCTCTTCTCTTCTCTTCTCTTCTCTGGAGACTCGATGCACCTTTTTGTATTCAAGGTATGAAGTGATCGAGAACATTATAAAATCGAAAATTAAAAGGCAACACTTACTATCATCGAGCTGCAAATGAGCATATGTCTAACATAAAATTCAAGTCGATTTCTTTTTATAGCGAACTGGTTCAATAGACGAGACACAAGAGGTTTATTTCTCATTAAGTATATACGACCGTAAACGTGTTAACAACTATAGATAGTTTTCATTCATTGATTTACTACCCGGCAATAGAAAAAATAATTACATAGAAAAAAAAAATAAAAGACAGCAACCAACTCATTACACATGATCTACATTTTTCATGGAGCATCATTTACTAGTTTCTTTTCTCTCGTTTGAATTCGTGAACATCTTTTATCTCATTTTTCTTTCTTTTTCTTCATCGTCACCATCGTTGTTATTTTTCACTTTCTCATACTTTCCATTCTTAATTATGTAAACAAATACCTGTGCACACTTAAAAATGCTCAATGACGTCAAAAGACTAGCGAAAGAAAGCGTATTTATTCTTCACCCTTTTTATTAGTATTAAAATCTACTTAATAAGCTAGACCATCGTGCTATTCAACAGATGACAGTCAGTCAGAAGCTTCTTTTTAAAAACTGGCTTCTTTTATTTTTGTTTGTCTTCGGAATTAAAATCAAATTTAGCAAGATCTCTTTTGTCTGCACTCGAGGCATCATTCAATTATGAATCCTCGTTCACTAATATAAACTTCTTAAAAAAATCTCACACCTCGCAGACAATAAAACCGAAACGAAAGTAACTTGTTTATTGACTTTCTAGTTCCTGTCTATTCGCCAATTCGAACAAAAATATTTAACTACTAAAGCAATGTTGTGCTCCTTTCTCGTATGTTTACTTAACGTGCTATTACTTGAATCTAACTTATTTGTTTGTTCGTTCTACCTAAGACACAAGGATTTCTCTTAGTCAGAGAAAAAAAAGCGTTTATCTTCTTTCCGGAACTGACAGAACAGTGCGCTTTTATTCTCTCAAAAAATTTCGACAAGACTCGCATGTTTATTAAACCCTATTAATACGAAGTCATTTCTAATTTCTTCTCGTCTACTGATAATAGCATCACAATTCCACTCTTGACGTATTGCGCATCGCATTATTTTGAGAGAAAAAAAAAGGGCAAATATGCTTTTTTTTTCTCTGTGTAATTAAAATTATATATATATGTGAACAACAACTAACTGCATATAAGATCTATTAATTATATACGTGAAGTTCTTTGAGTTTAATCGAGGGATTGACGAGTTGTTCAATAGAAAAATCTATTCCGGATATGACACAGTATAATTTTAGTGCAGAAACAAAAACAAAAATCCTTTAAATGAAACGAATAGAAATAGAAAAAGAAAATTGATTGTTGATTGTTTGATCTATCATGTCATTGACGCTGAACTTGTGAAAAAAACAGGGTTAATGGCAATAATTACTTTTTCTCTCGCGGTTCGCACGCCATATCAAATTTTACCAAAAAAAATTTTAAGAAATAAACACGACTGTAAATATCGAGAGTTCAACATGATTTTTCAGTTAATCGAAATCAAAATCATGTCAAATACAACCGATGATAGGCAAATAAAACTTTGCATAATTAATCGTCCTGTACTTTACAGACTTTTATTTAAACTGTTTTTTATGAGAACACAAAACAAAAAATGAATTCCTATATGTATGAATTGATAGAAATGACATGAATTATTTACATCGATGAATATGAGCACAATAATAAGGGGAATATTGGGCATAAATACCATATGAAGTACTAGTTTTTCTTCTTTCTGGTGTTTAATTTTCTTCTTCTTCTTGTCGTCCTTTCTATTTTTGAAAACAAAAACAATGAATCGAGTTGATAAGGAAATTTATCAATAGGAGAACACGCGCGGTTTGATAGCGTCATATATCCGTAAATCCGCTTTTGTTAAATCATGCATTTAGTTTTGTTTTTTAAATTTGAGCTATTTTTTAATCGGATTTTTCATTGTGACATGGCACACTTTTAAATGTTAATACTTTTTTAATAAATAAAATCATGAGTTGGTGGAATAACTAATCAATAGATTTTCGAATGACGTTGCTCAATTTGTGAGTAATTCAATACATTAAACGCAAAAAGCAAAAATGTTCGTATCGAATGAAATATTCTCGTTGTAAATGAGTTTTTTTCTTCATTCTGTCTTTTACAATGATTGGTTATTTATGTACAATGCGAATATCCATGAATCATCTCTCATTGATCGATAAACAACAACACCACAACCATCATATGTCCACAATTTCTTCTTTTTCTAAACACAGGAAAGAAGAATTACGTTACATTGCGAAACAGCGACTGATGTTTTGTTTTTCTCTTTTATATCATTCGTTAGAAATAGAAAGAAGGGAAAAGATATATCATGTGATACACAAAAACAAATAACACTATCATTTTCTTGCTAAATTTCTTCTAGATCAAATTTATTAGATTCATTTTTTCATCATGAAATATTCAGCAATTGCCCTCTTATTCTTAGCTTTTGTTCATACAGTTGCAGCTGATGTTTATTATGTTGGACCAACTGTCGGTGGTATCATTGGCCTTGTACGTATAATAACCATAATAATAAATTTGAATTGTTACGTTTTGTTTTTCGCGTTAAGATTATCATTGTTTTGGATATAATTGCTGCCGTCGAAATTCTTCGTTCAGGCAAATCAATGGTCGAAAAGCTCCTCTGGATTCTTCTCATTGTCTTCTTTCCAATCGGTGGTAAGTGAACGAAACATTTTTTTTTGGGTATTGAATTGATATTGAGAATCTCTGATTATAGGTTTGATCGTTTATTTACTTTGTGGTCGTGCTCGAACGATTGATATATAAACAAATCATTTATCGGACTTTAATATGTGTGCTAATCATACTTCTCATTTAATCAAGCTGCATGTAGTATTTCTTTCTTCCTGTCTTTTTTTTTTGTTAACTTCAATAAATTTGTGAAATAACTCTAATGATTCTGTTGAAAAGAAAAAAGTCAATGGGAGGTAAAAAAAACTTCCATTCTCTAAGTACATACTCGAGATTGAATCTAGGTTATTTTGATGTTTTGTCTGAAGAACTACTTTGATGTGTAGGTACACATTTACTTATGCTAATGTCTTCTGTTTGAAAAAACTCTTCTGATTATCCCGCCTAAGATTTTTGTTTTTTCAATGACGTTATTTCTATATACGTGTTTTGTTCTTGGACATTTGTAATTACGTTTTTATTAAATAGACGTCAAACAGTAGAAATAAAAACAACGAACGATAGACAATAGTTTTATTTGGATATTCTATTTCTTATTGAGATTTTGGTTCGATTTTACTCGATAGAATGTTTAATGTACCATGATCATCAAGATCCTCTTCGGAAAAAAATAAATCTAATGCCGATTGAATCTCATTTTTGAGTTTGTTTGTCGGTGTAGATGTGAGAATGGGTTGTTGATAATTATAAATAAAATCTCGTAGAATTTCTTCATCGTCTGAATTAAATTTTTTCACATCAGCCAAACAGGTTTCAATAGCTTGATTGACGATAAATGGTCTCGTAAGTTTATCATGAATAATAACATTGAGTAAAGAAAAAATAACAGGACTATGCTCGATTTGAGATGAATAACGAGTTAAAGCTGATTCAGCTTTTTGATAAATTATAGGTACGGGTATATAACAATGTACAGATAAGAAAGTGAATGTTGTTAATAAAGTTACGAGACCAAAGAGCATGTTAATATTGTTGCTAACTTCTTACAAATGTTTTGAAGATAAAAAATGTAAAATATGCTTATATTTATATGAAATTCAGAGTTTATTGCCAACAGGAAATAGAAAAAAAGAAAAACAGATGAATTTGTAGATATTAGTCATGTCTACAGTGATAAAGCTTTGTTTTTCACTAAAAAACATTTCTGTTATGATGTTATCTACGGATTCTTTGTCATTAAGTAAATAATCCTATTGAAGGAAGTTAAATTTAGTCATGACACTGAATATTGAACGACTTCTACGAGATATGATTTGTATTTTACGTCAGCCAGAAGACTTGTAGTGTGCCTACACATGTTTGGAAGAAAAATACTTGACAAGATCATTTGTCGGTAGGCAAACAGCGGTAGTTGACGGTCGATTAAATCGTCTTCGTCTATTCTTTCGATTTTGCCAATCAATCGTATGAATAAATTCAGTTACTTTACAATATTTATTTCGATTTGTTTCTTTAGTTAATAAACCTTGTCGTAACGATGAATTAACACCGAATATTCGATCAGCTAAGTCGAGATATCCATTTAATGTTAAATTTCGTTGAGTCTTCTGTCGAAACCATAGATATTCATTATAAGCTGTTTCATTTCTTAAAAGATAATTCAAATAATCAACTAGTTCTTTAATCGATGAATAATCATAGACGTTTATATAGGAATGTTGAGGTGCAAATTTCGTATAATCAGGTTTATTATTTCTACTAGCAACAATCGGAATCGATGTTGATTGAAAAGCTTGAATTAATTTTTCAGTTACATAATCTTCACAATTGGAATTTTCGATAACAAGAACGAATTTATATGTTGAATAGATTTGAGAATTTGATTTATCACGAGGAATTTGTTTGCTATTTAAACAATATCCCAAAGAATCAATCGAAATGTAAGACATCAGTTTTTTAACAAATTCTGCTCGACCATTATGTGCATTACTAAAAATAAATATCAATAAACAAAATAATTTCGATCTCGATTTACCAATTCGATGAAATCCAAACGAGAGAATTGTTGTTCTTCGAAGAAAACGGTACTTCTATTGGCGCAAAGAGATATTGTAGATAGAATTGTAAATCAAAGTAAGTTATCGGTTCTGGATAAGAATAATTCAAATGATACCACATAGGAAAATCGATTTGATGCCAAAATTGCCCATTGAATGAATTGACTTCACTCTCGAGAACATAGACCATTGAAAATTGATTTGATTTCAATAATGGCAGAGATCGACTTGGCATATGCATCGAATGATAAGCAACGATATGTGCTTGTTGTAATCGTGCATGATCTCTTGACCAGCGAATGTTGATTGTCGATAGACGTTGACATTGTTGAATAAGTTCAGTACGATGAATAGAATCTTCGATTAATTGAAATTTTAACTGGCAATACTGGGGAGTTATGTGTGAGAAATTGCAAGAGATAGGATCATGTTCTTGAAACGAATGCTGATGAGCAGTCCAATCGAGAACAAGAAAATCATTTTCATTCAGTCGAAAATCTTTTCCAATCGATAGATAGACATTCAATAGAATAATTAGTAAAATCAAAAAGCATAATAAACATTTCAATAAAAATTTCATACGTATTAAGTACATTTATGCATCGCTTGACTAAACATCAAGTCAACATAGCGACATCATTCGCTATGTGTAATTACTCTATAGATTGAATTTTATTTATTTTTAACCAAAAGAACAACGAAAATATTATTCATCACTGGTTGAATTATGTCTATGTACAATAAATTAAACGAATTTTTTCTTTTTCTTTTTTGCTATTTGTTCATCACGTTCTTTTTCCAATCTCAAACGTTCTTCTAGCTCCTCGTGTCGTTGACGTTCGACATCGGTTTGTTCGCCAGGATTTGTTGTTGTTTTTTGTACTGAATTTTTCTTTTTCACTACTTGTTGTTGTTGATTATTATTTGTCGAATTTTGTGTTGATGATGAACGTGAACGTTTCTGATATTCATTTCTCAATAAACAATCTTCGATTAATTGTTGTCCTTCTCGATCGAATGCCAATTCTAATGTATGTTGAAGAACATCATCATGTCGTTGTTGAACTTGTTTCGATGTTGATTTATCGAATTCATTTTTGTCAAATGGTTGAGTGGCAAGCCATGAACGTTGCAATTGACATGTGCCTTGAGAACGATAATCATCGAGTTCTTTATCTTTAGCTTGAATGATTTTAATTAATTCTAATTCGCGTGTTTTACGTTCGGCAAGTCCGTAGACAATTTGTCGAACGTAATTTGCTTCGTAGAATTCACCTTCACGTCGTTGACAATGAAACATATATTTAAAGAAAATCGATCCACCGACTAAACCTTTGATATCAACAACGAGCAGATCATCGTTCATTAATTGAACACTTATTTGATTGTCTTTTTTGTTGACTGTTGATTGTTCAAAGATTTGTTTGATTTTTTCGAGAACTTTTTTTAAATCTTGAAATTCCATTTGTGGATTGTAACGTTCGAGACGTTTCTGTAATTGAATGCCTTCTAAACATTCGTAATAAGCATAGCCATTATCATAGAAAGCGATTTCATATTTGCCAGTGTTTTTAGTCATTTCGAAATGTAATTGACAGCAAAGTTGAGTATTTCGATTGTTCGTACCTGACCATGGCGATGGTGGCAGATTCGATTGTGTTACATCAATCACAATGCAAGGTTCATGTGTGAATGTTTTCGGAAATTTCGAAGAGAATTCTTCGAAAGTTTCCATTGGAATTGATGTTTTTGCAAAATACAATGAAATTACATTTTTTTTTATATTTTCTTTTCTTCGTCTTCTTTTTTTTTGATTTAACCAATTAGAAATAGTTGGTAGATGTCATGTCAATTAACATGACAAATATCTCGAACTAACTCGAGTTAGTTAGTATCGTATTGTGCTGTGCTAAACCAGATGGTAATTTGAGCGATTTTTTATGATGATTAATGAACGTAGGGTCAGTTAAGTAATCTGTTTCCTTTCTCTGTACAATATGTTTCATGGTTAACCAATTAAAACTGTTGACAAATATATATAATTAATAAAAAATCTGTTCGATTGTACGCAACGTGTTTTGCTTTAATATCCATAAACATCTGTAAACAAGATCTAATGTTTATTTTCTTTTTGCTCTTTCTCTCTTCAGTTAATTATATTTAATGATGATTTGTTCAAATCGTTGAGTTTATCACGCAAGAAAATGATTGATTACGAATAAAATTCGATCTTCATCGTTGAAAAGAAGACGAAGAATAATCGTTTTTTTTCTAGATTTCCTCTTTATTTATGGTAATATTTTGCCATTAGATCTTTGAAGTATGTTGTTATCATTGAGAGAATATTAGAGATTCGACAACATAATGTCTCCAAGTTTAATTGACCATACTTATACTCGTTTATTTAATTTGCAAGAGCCAGAAAAAAAAACGGAGAGAAGAAAAAGCAGAAGAAGAAGAAGAAAAGGAAAAAGAGACGCGAGAGAAGAGAAAGGAAAAATGCATGTATCAATCAATCATGATCTTAATCAGATAAGTACATCTGCTCGTGTTCTCGTCGATTATATGGAAAAATAATTGTTTTCCAAAAGTCGATTGTATTTCACATTGACATTCGAGAGAGAGAGAGGGTGTGTGTGCGTGTGATTTGAATTCGGTATACAGGTGGATAGAAAGAAAGTTTTATGACTTCAACTCGACGAGAATCTGCAACCGATGTAACGTCTTTGAATGAACATGATGAACATCAACCATTTATTCCAACACTCGGATCAGTAATGTCAGCATCACAATCACGAATCGATCGTCGTAAATCATCTCTAGCCGCTATATTCGATGACAGTCGACAGAAAAACGAAAGTTTAATTCGACCTCGAACCAATCCTCGACACTTATGGGACAAATACGATGTACCCTATGTTATCGGTGAAGAAATTACCGATTTAAATCGAACATTATGTGAAACAACATTAATCATCTGTTCATGGTGTCTCATTGTACTTTTCTTTCCATTTTCATTATTTGTTATATTAAAAATTGTTCAAGAATATGAACGTGCAGTAATCTTTCGTCTTGGTCGTCTATCGAGTCGATCAGCTCGTGGTCCCGGCATGTGTTTTATTTTGCCATGTGTTGATACTGTTCATCTTGTTGACATACGTACAGTATCATTCGATGTACCACCACAAGAAGTTCTCACACGTGATAGTGTTACAGTTGCTGTTGATGCTGTTGTTTATTATCGTGTTTTCAATCCGACTGTTTCAATATCGAACGTTGAAAATGCTCAAGAATCAACGCATTTACTTGCGCAAACATCATTACGAAACGTACTTGGAACGCGTTTATTATCGGAATTATTATGTGATCGTGGTGCTGTTTCGAATTTAATGCGTGAATGTTTAGATGATGCAACTGACAATTGGGGCATTAAGGTTGAACGTGTAGAAATTAAAGATGTACGTTTACCGAAAAGTTTGCAACGAATTATGGCTGCTGAAGCGGAAGCGGCAAGAGAAGCTCGAGCAAAAGTAAATCATCTTTTATAAAATTCATTGAAAAGAAAAGAAGAAAAAAAACTACGTCTCTCTGATTTAGATTATTGTTAGTGAAGGTGAATTTAAAGCTTCACGCGCACTTAAAGATGCAGCTGAAATACTCTCTCAATCGCCTTGTGCCATGCAATTACGTTATCTACAAACATTGAATAACATTGCAACTGAACAAAATTCGACGATTATTTTTCCTCTACCGGTGGATTTATTTACATTTTTTCAAAAGCAACAATGCAATCTTATGAAAGCAACGAATCCATTTTGTGTATCACCACCAACAACAACAACAGCAATACCGACGAATTCCGATGATACGAGTCCAACACGATTAATATCAACGGATATTTAGAAAATCAAAGACAATTGAAAGCTATTGTTTGCTGTGAATCAGTCTTTGTCTTTGTCAATGTAATTTGTATAGATATTTTTTTTCTCGTCTTTTTATAGTTAACAAAATAATAGAAGAAATTCTGCGTAGTATCATCCTTTATATCGAAGGATATCAAAACATGAGTAGAAAGTACGAAGAGTAGTTCCATGCTGATTTTGATGAATTAATTATCGAAGTTAATAATAATAATAATAACAGTAGAATATTCAAGAAAAGAAAGGATAGTTATATAATGACATAAAAACTAGATTCTCCTTCGAACAAAGCTGAATTCTCTTGTTGACTGATCGATTGTTGTCATTGCGTCTATTCCCAGTAGCAGACGATGAGTGATGTATGGCATCTTGAGAATCAAATCGATTTTCTATTAACTGAATAACAAAAGAACACAAAAAAGCTGTATATATACAAAAAATTTATTTTAGAAATATAGAAAGTAGTTCTAATAACATATAAACAATGATAATGTAAAACGCGAATCAACGGCATCACGAGTACATTTATTTCTTATTGAAAAGGTCACGTTTTCTGTATTGTACACAAACGTTTGACATTATCGTTTGTGGTTTCTTGATAAATTGATTGTTCGTTTGTTGGTAGTTTTCTTTTGTTTATCATTGAAAGGAAATTATTTGTGCCTAGTTGTTCAATTTGACTTTGATCAGTACTAAACATGGTATCCATCGCATCGCGAAGGCATTTACTTACATCGGGAAGAATATTTTGTGTCTAAAAAAGAGAAAAACTAGCGATCCTGTTGAATTGACTAATATAATTCGAATTGATATACCATTTTATTTTAAAAAATAACAATAACAACAATGCAGTGATATAATTAAGGAAGAAAAGGACAGATGCTGCATTTCGATGATACACACACAATGGAAGAGGAGAGGTTGACAAAAATGACAACCGGATTACACATATACAGATGACGCTAGTATATTTAGATTATGTACACGGAGAGTGAAGGAACGAACTTTCGGTGTTTTCTTTTGTATTATAAGTACAAAAATAAATGGAACTTGTCCGATTTCATATTATTATTGTCACAAGTGGCTATTATTATATTTCATATAAATATATTCTCATTATTTTTACTGTATTAAACATTTCACTCTATGGAGAAAACAAAAGTTGGTGCTGGAAAAAGTCTTACTCGAATTGGTTATGTTCCACGACGAACATCCGTTGCAGTTCATATTGTAGCCATTCATTCTTACACAACTGAATTACATATTTGTTTTAATTCTAATTATAGAAAGAATCAACTAACTACAATAGTGAACATCCTTCGACGAGTGATCAAAAAAGACGTTATCAAACCTATAAACCAAAAAGAGATCTTGCTTCTGCTGCAAGTATGACTCCATCGGTGTCTCTATCGAATGAAACCTTAAAAGAAACGAAAAAGGAGAAAAGTTCAAATGCAGGAGTCAAGAATTGGTATAAGTTAGTTGATATAAAAATTCAATTCGTTTTTTTGGGGTGATATGATAATTGACTGTTTAGAAAATTGACACCAAGTAAACAAACGGCTGTAAAATGGCTGATTTTAGCATTGGTAGTCGTAGGCGTGACTGCAGCTATTATGATTCCTATCTACTTTTTCGTTATTCAATCTTCGTCTTCTGAAAGTAAATACACTAGCTGTTTGTTGTTGAATGATTATTAATATTTGAATATTGATCTAGTTGATTATAGTAGTACTACGACAACATTATCTGTTTGTTCGTCGACAACATGTATTGGCAAAGAAACACCGTATGCCACGAAAACAATCACAGCTCTCTATCTGTTCGATGGGAATTTAAATGATATTTCGGGATATGCCAATGGAATTAGTTATGGTTTCACCACACCTTCAACTAGTACTATAGGTTATGTTAGTTCATCAGTAACTGTATCATCGAGTCTTAATCAATACGTTCAGATCCCTAATATTGATTTCAGTCAAAAGAGTTTCACAATACAAGTATGGATATATCCAACGGGCTCGATTTCGTCAGGTGATTATGGATTGTTTAGTCAATGCGATAGTTACAATATTTGTTTGTCTTTTGGTATACGAAATTCACGTATTGTATTTTCGTTGGATTCAATGAACAGTAGTCAAAGTACATTGACTGGCTCTTACGTACTTGGTACTGGTACAGGATACTGGTTTCATTTGACATTAGTTTATGATATAACTCTATTTCAACAGAGAATATATGTGAATGGACGAATCGATGGCATTTCATCTGGTATTATCAGTCCATTTCGTGGTAGTATATCAAGTTTGACAGTAACAACCGTTGGTAGAGGTTCATCATTCATCGGTGGAACAACTTATTTCAACGGGTGAATACAAAAGTCAAATAGAAATCTGAGAATATTATTGTCTTTTTTTTCTAAAATAGACGTATCGATCATTTGACCATTTCATCCGGTGTTGTTCGAACGGCATGTGAAATTCTCAACGATGCATCATTAGTTGCCTACTATCCATTTGATACGATTGGAACATACAATGACTATGGTGTTAACTTGTGTCATGGTGTAGCTTATGCCGTAGATCTAATTTCTGCTGGTCATACTAATCAAGCCATATCTTTCGTTTCATCTAACAGTTATTTTCAAGCACAATGTTTTCCCAGAACTCGAGATTATGACGTTTCATATAGTTACGCTCTATGGATTAAGCCAAATACGACTATAAATGGTGGCTCAATCATACATATATCTACATATGCTAACGGCAGTGGATTCTGTTATGATGCTTTAGCACTTACAGCATCAAGAAATATCACAGTTCAGTGGTCATCATCATCGACTGGTGTTACTAGTGTACCAGGACCTGCAGTACCTATAAATACATGGACACATATTGCTGTTGTTCTTTCTAAAACTAATGGAATTCGTCTTTTTATCGATGGGCAATTTAGTACTTCAGTAACGCCTACGACTACTCTACCTACATATGAACCTAGTACAAGTGCTATTTATATGACATTAGGTAACGTTGGTACACTTGGATCTTCAGGTTCAACTGGTTGTTTATCGGGCGCTTCGCCTATTGTTTCAGGTGTATTCCAAGGTTCTATCGATACATTTCGATTATACAATCGAGAACTAGATTCCGATGAAATTTGTATGCTTGCCAATTCATAAAAAGTCATAGATTCTCTCTCTTTTCAACTAGTTTTTTTTAATTTATTTTACATGTATATTCTCAAATTAAATTAAAATAAAATTTAAAAACAATATTATTGTGTGGATAAAAAAAGTTTCAAGTGTTCATTATATTATTTCGCATTTTTCTTTCTATATAAACCCATACACTGGATTCTTTTTGCGTATTTTCATATTTTTTTGTTTCATAATATTGAGACTTCATCGATGGATAAAGCAAAAGTTGCTGTTACATCAAATCCTGCTCGAATTGGCTATGTTCCACGATTTTCAGTCGTAGGTGTTCATACAGTAATCATTCAGTTTTATACTTGAATAAGTCTATTTGCTCTTATTCTAATCATAGAAACAACAGCCAATTAGTGGCAACAATGAAAATTTTCCTACAAATCTTCAACAAACAAATTATCACAATTACAAACCAAGAAGAGACGTTGTTTCTCCTTCACATATGACTCCATCATTATCAGTATCAAACGAAACATTGAATGAAACGAGACAGATTAAAAAATCGACTCCACAAACTAAGAATTCGTTTAAGTTAGTTGATATGAAAACTCAATTCGAGTGTGATTGTATGACGATTGACTATTTAGACAATCGACACCGGGAAAACAGGCTGCTGTGAAAGGATTAGTTGGAGCACTGGCTGTAGTAGGTGTGACTGCAGCTGTCATTGTTCCTGTTTATTTTTTTATTATTCGTCCTACTTCAGAAAGTAATCATCACCCATACAAGTACCTATTGCATGTTTTGTTTTTGTTTTTATAGCTACTTCAGCTTCTAATCAAGCCAGTACGACTGTTTCATTGTGTCCATCAACATCATGCATTGGTCAAGAAACTCCTTATCGTTCTTCTATAGTTACGGTTCTTTATCCTTTTGATAATAATCTCAATGATCTAACAGGTTATGCAAGTGGTACGATCTATGGAACAGCGACAGCGACTTATATTTCTTCATCTACGTCTAGTTTTCTTACAGCGGCTATTAGTTTGCCTTCAAATTCACAACAATATATTCAGATTCCAACGCTTGATTTTGCTCGAAAAAGTTTTACAATACAAACATGGTTTTATCCAACAAGTATATCATCCTCGTCAGAATATTGTATTTTCAGTCAATGTGATATGTACAATGTCTGTCTATCAATTAATATTCGAAATACACGAATTGTTTCGACACTTGATTCAATGAATGCAACGGGCAATATATTAACAAGTAATACAGCATTGAGCAACAGCACTTGGTATCATTTAACTGTTGTTTATGATATTACTGCACAACAACAGAGAATATATATCAATGGTCGAGCTGATGGTTTATCTACTGGTAATTTTGCTGCTTATAATGGAATCGTTACATTGTCAACAACAACATATATTGCTAAAGGCTCATCCTATGCTTATGGAACAACGTACTATCAGGGGTAACAAATGCTGTTTCTTTTATTATTTTCAAACAAAATGGTTTTTTTTCGATAGGCGACTCGATCATTTCACTATTTCCTTGGGTACGGCTCGAAGTACTTGTCAAATTCTCAATGATGCTACACTAATAGTTTACTATCCATTCGATACAACTGCAACCTACAATGACTATAGTGTTAATCTATGCAATGGTATTGCATATGATGCTACATTGATCTCTGCTGGTCATATTAATCAAGCTATATCTTTTAATTCAAGTTACAGTTATTTTCAATCACAATGTTTTCCAAAACTACGTACTGGTGGAAGTCAAGAATTTTCAATTTCACTTTGGATCAAACCATATTCAATTGGGCTTGGCGGAACTATTGTACATTCATCAACATTATCAAATGGAACTGGAATTTGTTACGATATACTAGCTCTAACTACCAATGGTACTCTTGTTTTACAATGGATGTTACCCTCAACAAATGTTGTTAATATTCAAGGTGATGTTATTCCAGCAAATACATGGACTCATGTTGCTTATCTATTCTCAAATTCTAATGGTGCTCGTCTCTATATAAACGGACAACTAAGTGCTGCTTCGCCTACGACAAGTATCACAATGTATGATGGCAGTTCAGTTACCCCGGCATTTATAACTTTGGGAAATAATACTCCATTGGGACCGATCGGTGTTAGCTGTTCAAATGGTACGACATCCTTTGTACCAGGTGCTTTTTCTGGTGCGATTGATGATTTTCGTCTGTATTATCGTGAATTAAGTACGAATGAATTGTGTATTCTTGCTAATCGATAGAAGATTTGTGTTCTATTTTCTTTCTATATGTTAATCGAACTGTATTTAACTATTATTAAAAAAAAATCAACATGTAAAATAAAATTTTTCTTTTTTTTGTTTCTAAAATAAATCATCATCTTCATTTTCAAAATCAAGTGTTAGATAACGTTGTGTTCGTGATTTTCTTTTGACACCTTTCGATCCTAATAATCGATTGTCCGTTGTATTGAGCAATTGATTCGTTCGATCTTGAAGTACATTGGGTGACGACGTAATCCTCGGATCAAATGTTAACGAAATACGTTTTGTAACATTGCCTTGAGATGATAAAGATGGTGAACGAGGTCGTTTATTATCACTCGTTCCATTGGTCTAGTCAAAAAACTCAAATAAATTCGAAACAAACGAAAAAAAGTATTTTCTTTACGAGTTTATGAATTAATTTCAAACATGATTGTACATTATCTGTAATATTTTTAATTAAATTCTCGACAATCGATGGTAAATTTGGATACTTAAAGAAGAAAAGAATGAATATGCGAATCAACTACGAATGTTTTCTCACTTGTCGAAGTTGAATAATAAGATCGAGAATAGATTCTAATTGTTCGTGAGTCATATATTGAAATTGTAAATGTTTAATCGTATTTAAATAAGATTTCAGAATAAAAGTCATTCGATTAGTTGGTGAATTTTCAATTGATTGAAGAAGATTTTTAGTAAGATGATAATGTGGTGATTCAGGATTTGTTTCATCACAAGGTAATGTTGATAATGAAAGTAATTCAATACAAAATGAAGACATCGATTCAATTAAAATAGTTCGATAAGCTTGCGTACTTGTTTCAGATATGAACGGTAGACAATGTGAAACAAGTTCGAATGTTAAATTTTCAATTAAGAGAACGTTGGATCTAGGAAAGCCGAAGAGAATGAAATCAAATTGAAAAATTTGTAAACAAACATGGATTGATGAATAAAAAAATAAAAGAATACAGTTATTTGTTCACGTTGATATTCAGTAATAAATCGATATTCATTGGAAAAACGATAATCAAGTATGAGTTTGAGAAGATCAACAGATGGTTCGAAACGTGAACTGAGAAATAATTTCATAAGACCAAAAACAATCAAATGTTTAATTTCGACATTCTAATTCGAATAGTAAAAAAATCATTTTGATGACAAATATTTTCCTACTTGTTGATTGAAAAAATTCGAGAATAAATCTTTGAGAAACTCTGTTGGTGTTAACGAATCTGGTAGATTGAGATTGTTAAAAATTTCCAAACCATGAATGAGAATAACATCGAGAAATGTCGATAATGATTGACATTTTAATGTTATATCATCAATTTTATTCTAAAAAAAATATATCGAAGTTTTGAAAAGCTTTGTTTCTTCGTTACAAGTATATGAAGAGTTTGTTTGAGATATTCAATAGTTATTTCTTTCGAATGACACATTAACGTATGTAGAGTTAATAGAGTTTGTAATTGAATATCGAATTCGCCATGTGAGAGACCTGATTTAATCTAATTCACAAAGAATAAACTGAAATTTCAAGAATTTTGATTTCTTTTTTTTCTTACTAAACAATCAATTAATTGTTTAAAATCTCGTCGATTTAAATCGATATGTTTTTCAGTTTCAATAAAAACTTTCGTTATTTTCATGCATTGTAGAAATGCTATTTTTTCTGATTGATTCGTTTGACAATGCTGAATGATATGATTTAACGTATAAGTTACTAGTTGATATCGTTCATTGATGGTGTCCGATGACGAATGAATACGATTGATTAAATGAAATGCTTGTTCAATAATGTTTTCGTACTGTCCGTAGTGTACGAGAATACATCGGCCTGTAGCTTCGAGACACTTTCGACGATATGTATCGAGCATATCGTACGTTGAAAGAATCGATGCGTATTGACAAATGAGAAATTGTTTCGTTGGAGAAAGATCTTCGTCGATAGCAGATTTAACTAGACGATAGAAATAAGCGATTAGTTCGTGAAAATCAGGATGAATTGAAAGATTATCATCATCTTCTTCTTCGTTGGTTTGTTGACATAATAAACGCCAGACAAATAAATTTTCGATGTAATTGGAGACCGTTGATGGTAACAGACCACCTCTATATGAATATTTTTTTCTTTTTTTTTGAATAAAAAAAAGTAAATTCAGTTACTTTGCATTTCCAATTTTATTTTTTAAATTAGCTACAACGACCTGTCGAATATTGAGTTCTTTGAAAAAATATTCGAATGTTTTTTCAATTGATAATTTATCATCAAATGTAACAATTTCACATAAACGAAGAATATCGATTAGATCATAATGATTTTGATGAATCCATCGAGTAAAAATTAAACGTGATAAATCACGTGATTGACTAGCTAATTTAAAGATTAACAATCGGCCTTGTACGCCAATAGTTTCGAGTGTAAAACCACGTTCATCCGAAAGTAAACTTTCGATTGCAATTTCGATTAGATTTTCGTGATTATTTTCAATCAATGAAAGAAGATACTGAAGAGATGATGACGAATATTCGATCAATGATAAGATTTGTCGACGTCGATCGAGATAAGATGACATCCATTTCGGTGAAGTTAGTCGAGAAAGAAAAGCATTGATAAATCGAGGATTTCTGTGTTGAAATTTAGCTGCCAACGGAATAACTTCATCGATAACGAATAACGTATTTTCATTGACTAATAAATCGAGTAGATTTTGTTCGAATTGTTTGGATACATAAGGAGATCGAGAAAGATCGATGAATGTTTGAAGTTTATTCAAGATTTTCAATGTTATCAAACGAATTTGACTATCCATTGCAATCATTGTCTATGAGAAAGAGAGAAGAGATTTCAATCGATAAAAAAATTTTTCCATTTTACTTGAGAAAATAAATCAATTAATGCATCAAAAACTAACGAAAGATTTTTATTATTCGTATAATGCATATGTGTAAAATGTGCTAATGTGATTAGAAATTCTAAGATACGAGCATTTTTATGTGTTTGTTGATGAATGAAGACGATTTTTACGCAATCGATCAACGTATCTAACATATCTAATGTAACCTAACGAAAAAAAACAACGAATTTGATTGTTAAATTGAAAAACAAAACGAACATCGGATGAAGAAAAGAAATCGATCATTGAAGTCACTTGTTCGTGTACTTCATGGCCTCGTTCAAAAGTTAAACGTTCAAAAAGTTGAATTATTGGCGAAATTTCTTCGTATTCGTCTTCGTCGACCATCGTCATCATCATCATGTTGTAAATGTCTCTCAGTCAGACGATTCTATAACGAACTATCGTTTTTTGAAAATTCATGAATCAATGAATAATTCGATAGATGACGGTCATATTCAAAAATAGTTAAAAGAAAAACAGAAGAGAAATTCGCTTTTTTTTTCTTCTTCATCCATTTTTTTTATTTGTCTCTCATGGATTAAATGAATTATCTGAGCCATGGAATATATATATATATCGATCCGAAAACGGATATTCTCTATATAGCTGACTCACAGAATCATCGAATTCAGAAATTCACACGACTTTCCTGATTGTTAAAAACAAGTCGAATTAATCGTGGCTAGTTTAGTATGTTTTTTTTTGTACAAGAAAAATAGAAAGATACATAAAAATAGACAGAATTTATGAGCTATCTGGAAGAATATCACGTCGAAATCCGATTTCAGGCGCTGTCGTTCGTTGTCGAAGTTCACTTTCTCGTTCAACACTCGCATTACCATTCACTCGTGGACGTGATATAGATCGTTGACGGATTTCATCTGCTCGTCCAATACTCGTCGTTCGACTTTGTCGTGCTGTCGTCGGCTGATGTTCTAATTGAAGTTGTTGTAATTCTTGTATTCGTGCTTCTAATTGTTGTATACGAGCATTAGCATTCTCAATTTGTTGAGGACCATTATCATCTTGTGGTGGTGGTGGTGGTGCTAATCCAGCACGAGCTCCTGGTCGAATTGAGCCCATCATAAATGGTAAATGTAGTTCATAGCCCGAGTACATAAATAGAATAATAATAATAATAATTAAAACTAATACGATTATGATTGGCCAGAGAAATATTGGCACATGAAGCATTGTACCAGCAAAGAATTTCGATATGCCTTCACCGATTGCACCGAGTGGTGTGAGAAATAATTGTGCGAATGTCATTGATAATGCCTTTTGGAAAATATTGAGAATTCAATATTTTCTTTTGAATGAACAAGAAAACGACCTACTTGAACGGGTGTCACTTGAGAATGAGGTGCAGCACGTATAGCTTTATGATATTCAAGACATTCATCAACTGGTATTTTAAAAAAACCGTCGAATTTCGATTTGATTATATCAAATAGGCCCAATGAATGTCCTTGGCAGTGTTTAGGTAATTTTTTCATGAGAATTTCATCGACTTTGGCTTGTGCTTCCTATTTATTTTGTTTTCAATGAAATCAATTACTATTTTTCTAACGAAGAAAGAAACAAAACGAACTTGATAGAGTGTGTACCAATTTTGAATCACTGACACGATGAATGCTACGATAAAAAACGTTGTAAACCATCGACCACGACGGAGATGAGTACGAATACTAATAAAACTAATCGCACCGATTGAGATCATAATTAAAATAGTCTGAAATTACTCAATTGTTCTCAATACTTCTTCGAATAAAACAAACAAATCTTACTTTAATAATCATATTAAAATCAAATGATCGTATCCATGCTGACCAACTTACAGTACTGTAAATTGGTATGTCTTCTTCGATTTCTTTGACAATACGTTTAAGAAGATCAGAAATGACATGAACTTCATGCATAACTAGTTTCTAGAAGAAGAAAAAAGACAGAATTCATAAACCAAATGGTAATATAATCGAAACAAACGTCTTCATATCCAGATGCTGAAGCGAATTTTGTTAATCGATCGAATTCACTTGGAACTATTCGAAGTAACAAACGATAATCTTTGGCATTTTTCGACTGAAATTTTTAAAAAAAATGAAATCATTTTACAATCAGCAGATTTTTTTTGCTTACGGGAAATTTTTCAAGCCAATTCGTAATTAACTGACGATAAGCAGTTAAAACAGTTCGATATTCAGTTGCATATGTTGCTGAAGAGGGTTCATCATTTTTCTAAAAAAAGAATCTAATTCGATTCACGAGAAAACAATGCCAATTTTTTCAATACGTACACCCTTAATTACTTGTCTAACTGTTTCTTTAGCTTTTGTTGCCACATAATCAACTTTGTTAGCCACATGATTATTAACATCATTGAGCATATCAAATATATCTTGTGATTGAACGAGAGATATGAACAATAATACGCCGATAAAAACACACCGAGTTGAACATTTAATGTACATCTTCGTAGACTATTGAAAAAATTATAATATCTGAATTTTCCAGCCAGTATTACATGTGGATAGATTTCTGTGAATCATTTATAGGCTTATAAGATGTCTGTTCGATTGAGGACGCTAGTTACCGTCTCTGAACAACAATACTTTTTACAGTTTTCCAAAAGTTCGAAAAAAATCAAGGATTCTAATTGCATTATTCATCAGCAGAAGAAACTATCAGCCACTCGTCAATACCGTTTCGTTCCACTCCTCATAACTATCACTTTCTTATCACCGAGATTCTCCGAAACCACAATTTGAAACACAAATTTAGATTTCTGTATAATAACATTCTCCTCTGGTAATGATTTCATTCAACTAAAACTGAAGGACAATCTAGAGACGATCATTGATGAGAGTAAGATTGATTAGTCACTCGAAGTACAAGTATTTCTATATCTTTGTTAGATTTATGTACTGGAAATATCGATATAGAATTAGATACGAAAATTGAAGTTATATCGTTGGATGTAAGCTTACCATCCATAAATTCATCAGAAAACAAATCTTACAAAATTAAACCATACAATAAAGATTTACAGTGTGTGTCTTATATTTTATCAAACAAAAATGAAGGAAAAAGCTTAATCTTTCTTATAACTCCATGGAATGCTCAGTCTTCAACGAGATTCAAGATCAAATTGATAATATCGAAAAATTTAAGATGTCTTCAGTTTTCATTATTTTATGTGGAATGACTGAAAATAATGTTTCGTACATTCAACAACTCTTGAATAAACCTGCTATACATGCAGCGTATATTTTACAAGAACTGCATTCTTCTGAATTATTTACATTAGATCAAAATTTCAAATTAAGTGGAATATTTTCTTCCCATGAGGATCTCCTGGTACAACTCGTTAGTGATATATGTTTTTATCCATAAATACCAAACAATACTCTGAATTTAACGTTTCTCAGAACGAACGTTGAGGTTCTCGCACATCTTCAGGAATATGAAAAACCTTGGTTAAGAGTCGTTTCATTCGAGGCAGTTTTTCACGTTCTTTCTAATGATGTGCTTCTCAAGTGCTACGACTTAATTTTTTTGGTCTCTAGATCTAGAATTATTACCACTGTAAAATCATCATTTAACCGTGGTCATAATGATTATCGGTTGAGCAGCAGGATAATGACTTCAGCATTTTTCAACAAGACATGTACATGTACTGTGAGATAGTCCTCAGAATTATCTATTGAACCATATATTTACAAAAAAATAAGTTGTAGTCATAGAGCAATAATATTGGAAATATTTTTTGTTCTTATAATTTTGTCCAGTACTGTATTTTTTCAATATGTACTTTTTTTTATTTACAACTAATAGGGTACAATATTTCTATCATTTGGTTTCATATTCAAGCTTTACTGTCGATTGAAACATTCGACGTAAAGTGGCGCACTCTTTGATGACGAGTCGTTAGTTATTTTCTCCTTCTCTCTCTCTCATTTGTGTGTCGTATCTTAAACATTAACACGAATATTTCGTTGTGAAACAAATATTGTTTGTCATTTATCTTTCGTCTTTTTTTCTCGTAAGTTTGAAGAAACAAAATGAAAACAACAAAAGGTTAAATTCATATATATCTATTTTTTTTTCTTTGAAGTTCTTTCTTGTTATCAACGATGAATTTCAATGCGAATCAAGCAGCACAGTCGGCGAACTATGCTAGTCAAGCAATGAATGCATTTCAAACAGCTGTCAACATCGATAATCAACAACCACAAGCCGAAGGAACAACATTTTGGTTTCGTTGGCTTATTCGAATTGTTGCAATTGTAACCGGCATTCGTAAGATACTGATGATGATGACACAATCTTTTTTTACTCTTGAAATTCTAGTTGCAATGATATGTGGCGTCTTTGGTGCACTTAGTATTCATCCTACACAAATTGCAGCTGGTGCTATAATGATGTAAGTTAACTTAACCTATTTCAATTGAAGATGTCGTCGTCGTTTGTAGTTTTCTTGGCTTCGCTATGATTATGTTTGAAGTACCGATTTGCTGTCAATTTGTTTCATTTACTCAACCAGTTGCCAAATTTTCAGAAAAGCGTCCTGCTTGGCAAAAAGCAATTCTCTATTCATTGTAAACATTTCACTTTTCTTAACAATAACTAACGAATCAAAACATGTCTTTGACTTTTTAGACCACCATTGATTCCACTTGCTATCTCACCATCGATAGCGATTGTATTAGGTTTCATTTGTTTACTAGTTAATGGTGCCATACAATTTATGTTAGCAGTCGGAAAGAAGTAATGAAAATAAAATTCATTCTTTTTTTGCAATTGACTAACTGTTTGTCGTTTTCAGAGCATCGAAAGAAGAAATGCTTCAACGAGCTGGTCCTAATGTAGATAGCCGTGGACCACGTGTACCCGATGGACCATCCGTAAACACAGCAGGAGACAAAGGTTTCACATTTACACAGTTACCGTAATTGATTCAATTGATTTCAAATACGAACAAGAATTCCACTTGTAGTTTTTTTTCTTCTTCTTTATTCTTATTTTCTGCTCATATCTATTGAATTAAAAATCAACTAACATCAACATATCTATTTCATTGACAATTAATTTTCTAATATACATATATTTTTTTTCTCTCTCTCTCTCTCTTTCTCTCTTGTTATTCGTTACTAAATTTTATTACAACAAAAACAAGTTTCTTTGAAATATTTTCTCAGTTCATAATTATATAAGTAAAGATCAACGACATCGAGTAGTAAACCTACGGCACACCAAATCAAGAAAAATGACGTTACACTAGGATCAATCTCGACATAAAAACTAATAATTGGAATGAGATATATCGGTGCCCAACCACCGATGAACATGCAATACATGATTGTCATATGTCTTAATAACGAAAGATCACGTTGATTCAGTTTTGGCTGTTGAATTTGTGGTTGAATACGACGTGATGATGATCGAACATGTGATGAAACAATGACAACACAGGTAAATGCGTAAATATACGGCCAAATTTCAAATTCATCAGCATGCATTATACAAACGATATAAGGTATGGATAAGAGTAAACCTGTTAACCATTGACAAACAATACATAAGATCAGCCAAATTTTCTTTCGAAAAAATGGTCTCGTATGATAAACTAATGTACAATAACGATGAAGAGAACCGATAACAAAACTAAATGGCACTTCAATTGTGAATATATGTTGTGCAATTTCGAGATATTGAAATTTATCCCAAAAGATTTCATAGAGACTGTCCGATGTCGATATGACAGTTAGAAAAGCCCAAGTAAAACAGCAGAGTATCGTTGCACAACATGAATTCACTGTCAAAACATTATTCGATTGATGAAATCGTCGTAGAATTATAATAGGAATTGAATAGATCAATACTCGCTCGAATGATAGGCAAAATGTTTTGTGCAAAATCCATTTCTGGTAACTACTTAGTGAAATAAAATGCCGAGAGAAAAACCTCTATGATTGATTTCAAATAGGATAAAAGCACGTTTCGATTAATTATCAATTCGTGAGTAAATAGGAATCATTTATCGTATGATATTGTTTTCTCTTTTGTTTTTTTATTTTGTTTTCAATTTCTCAAAATGTTCAAGTTGGTAATAAATAAATTGAGAATGAAATGAAAAACAAGATATGAATTAGTAATCGAAAACAAATCGAATGTTTGAACGGTTTTTATTTCGATTTTTGACCAGCAGCTGGTGCTTGAGCAGCTGATTCAGCGGGTTTCTTCGATTTCATAACCATAGCAACAATACGTTGTTCTTCGATAAGAAAAGCACGAACAATACTAAATCAAACGCAACAAAAATGCATATATATTAAACAAAGAAAATTTCTCTTGCATACCGAAGTCGAACACATTTAGCACATCGTGAACCTCCATAAGTACGTGAAACTGTTTTCAATCGTTTTGTAATTCTGCTACGTTCCATTGGACGAGTAGCTTTAATCTACAATCAAAGTAAGAATAACATTTATTTAAAAAAAAACACACAAATCGATTGAATATTTACGCCTGGTAATTCGACTTTACAATCGCCGCATTTTGGAACGGTACCTCGTTTTTTAACATATTGATATGTCAATTGACCACCGGGTGTACGAACACTAGAAGAAAATGAATTCGAATTTTTGCTGTCTTTTGATTCAATCAATCGTAAACGTACACTTTAACCCGATTGGACTTGGTGTTATAAGATAAACGACGACGATATGTTAATCGTTGGACCATGTTGATCTTGAAATAAATGAGAAATAGATGATTTTATTGAAATTCAAACGCAAGAGAAAACATTTCATTTCGAAAAATCAACGAAAAAGAATAAATAAACAGATAGGTTCTCGGCTGACTTTTGATTGGTGACTCGACGATATCTAGTAAAAACCGGATGCAAATCGTCGAACCTCGCTCAAAGTGCATTTGTGTGTTAGAAAGAAATATATATTTTTCTTTGCTTTGTATTATTTGAACTACTTGCAACAATAGTATTTCTATTCTAAAAACAAGGTGTTTCAAACGATGATGATGATGATGATGATAATGTATGTGTATGTGTGTGAGAGACAGAAAAACGAAGAGACAAAAAAAAGAGTGGAGACGAATATGTTTGAGAATTTCTATTTTTGTGCTGCTGCATGATAACGATGTGGTCGATGACTTTTAGTTTTTGTCGATGCTGTAGCCGATTGTTTGCCTTTGCCAGCTGGTAGATCGGGAAGTACAGGTGTTTGTTCGATAGCTTCTTCTAAACGTTCGAGTTCAGCAGCTGATTTCAAACTCTTATACAATTTCCATTCGTCACGTTCTTCATGTTCAACTAAATCCAAATCAAAATCGGCGTCACTACGTCGAGTACTCTTATGTAATAGATATTGTCGAGCATGATCGCTTAATTTCGTTGCTAAAGCTTTCATTAATATATCCAAAATGTCTTCAATTTGTGCTTCTTTAGCTAAATCAACTGCTGTCATGCCTTCCCAATTGTTCAATAAAGGATCGGCACCATGTTCGAGAAGTGTACGAACGATGGATGCATGATTAAACATGGTTGCAGCATGTAAACACTAAGAAAATAAAGATTTAATGAAGTTTCTTTTTTCGTCATCGAACAAACCGATTCGCCATTTTTAAGTAATCCAAGATTAGGTTTAAAATTGAGCAATTTATTAACTAATGAATCATATCCTTTTTGGCAAGCTTTGAATAATGGTGTTGCACCATCTTCTCGTGCTAGATCGGCTGTTTGTTTCACATTTTCAACATTAGCAAGAAGATAATCGAAGATATTCTCGTGACCAAATTGAACAACTTGAAACAATGGCGTTACACTATCAATACGTTGTATTGTCAGATCGCATGGACCCGCCGAAATTAACATTTGTACAATAGATAAATGTCCGTTTTGACAAGCGAGCATAATCGGTGTTGTACCATCGTTCATTTTTGTATTGACATTTGCATTGGATTTCAATAATAATTGAACAATATCAGTAAAACCACGTTCACAAACGACATGTAATGGTGCTGAACCATCGAATGTTGATAAATCAACGAATGCTTTGTATTTATTGATTAAAAGTTCGACAATACGTGTATGATTGTAGGATGCAGCGAAATAGAGAGGAGACGCACCTGTAATACGTCGAGCATTTGGATCGGCACCATTGGCTAGAAGATATTCGGCACATAAATAATGACCACGAGCACATGTTAGTAAGAGAGCTGTTGAATTTTCTTTATCACGACAATCGATTGGTATACGTGCTTTACTAACAAGTTCTTGTAAAACATCAAGGTTTCCTGTGAGAGCAGCAACATGAAATTTTTGATTTAAAGCTCGATCGGGTGGAGCTGAGGGAGACGAACGAAGAGATGGCGAAGGAGAACGTGAGAGTAATCGAGTCGATTTTGATGATGATGATGTGTTTAAAAGATGATTTGTCGTTTCTTCACTTGAATTTTGATCCGCTACTTCAGTATCTTCATCAACCAATTGATGATTTATTTCTGGTATGACAGTATCAGTACTCATTGATATTTGCATTCGAAATGAAAATAATGCATGAAATTTGAAAACAAAAAAATTTAGGTAATATTTATGTGATGATGAGATGAAAAAGACTAAGAATGATAGTAAGATATGCAATAGGAGAACTCACAAAAACATACGAACTAACCATTCATCTTCGAGAGAAAAGAAAAAAAATTGTATTATCCATAGAACATCATTTCCTTTTTTTGCAAAAGCTAGATAAATGGAAGAGGAGAGAAGAGAAGAAGAAAAAAAGGAAATGTATATTATTCTTCCTTGAAGATACCAATACATGCAGAAAAGAAGAATGCGTAGGCGACTTTCCGTTTTTTCCTCTTCGTTAATATATATCGATGTCGTTTGTAGCCTCGGTTTAGCTCATCCAAATATGTGCGTACGCAGATTTCTGCATTTCTATCGACTCAAACAGAGAATAGAACAGAACAACGTTGTATACAAATAGCATACGTCATAGACAAACGATGAAGACGATAGAGATTTTCTGTTTGAAGATATTGTGTTTTGATAATAAACCAAAAATAAATATTTTCTTCTCTTTCGTCATTGATCAATAAAATATAATCAAAGTCAAATAGAAATCTTGTATGATATTTCCATTTCCATTGACATAAACAAGGTAGGTCAAAGTTATGCTGATTTAAAGTCAATTAATTCATTTATAAGTGACCTTTTCAATAAAGAGAAAATAAACGAATTCGAAACTAGATAAATATGTCTACGAACTAAGATGTACATATGTAATAAATCAGACGAAAATTGTTACATGTTATAAGGATATATAATTTATTTTGTATTTAAAATTGAATAATAAAAAACTTATAACTAAAGTTAAAAAGCTACTACAGAAGCTAAATAAATGTTCACGAAAAGATTAAATTCGAAGTGAAATGATCTATTCTTCTTCTTCTTCTTCTTCCTCTTCTTCTTCACCACCTTCTTCTTCGCCACCTTCTTCACCTTCACCTTCTCCTTGATCTTCGTTTCCAGCATCAGCATCATTATCATCTGTCGGTGCAACAGGAGGTGGAACATTACCACCACCGCTACTGCTGCCACCGCTTTGTACTAATGTCCATAGAGCTCGTTGATCTTCACTTGTTTGTTTTTGTAAAGTAAAACCATTTTGTCGAAGAACGGCAAGTACACGTTGAGGACCATCTTGGCAAAGTACACCATTTGCATCATCCGATAATTTGTCGTTGCTAAGATTTTCTTGTAAAATTCGAATCTATTTTTAATAAATAAACAGTAATAAAATTCTATTCATTTGTTGTTCTCGATATACGTACGACTTCTGGTGGAATTTTATAATCCTGAACGCCAGTCGAATGAATAAGTGTTGGTCCACTTTGTGCCTGATTTGAGGCGCATGATAAAGTCAATTGAAGAGGCATATTACTGTATTTTGTGTTTTGTTTTTCGTTTTAAATATATACTTTCTTATCGTACAATAGACAAGGCCGTGCTTGTTTTTTTCTTCTTTTCTGTCAACTAAATGATGTGTAGATACCGTCAAAAAAAAAATACTTGCATGCCTTATATATTTTTTCGCGAACACATGATGAAAAGAAAGACAGAAAGAAAGAAAGGAAGAAAAAAAACGATGCTATAGGAGTAAAAAAATCAATCATCTATTATTATTCATAATATAAAAACAGTTATTTATAGTCGCTAGAAAATCTTTGTACTCTAAAAAACCCACTGAAATCTCTATCGATCATCTCGATTGTGTATTAATGTCAAATCCTCGTGTAAAATTTCATCCAAAGTAAATCCACATGATCTCAAAAGATGAAAATGTTCGTCTAAAACATTCATTCGTTGTTCACCGAGTTGATTATAAACTTCGCGTAGCAAACGTAACGAACGAATACGATGAAATCTCATTAAACATAATTCTTCATCACCATCGGGCCATGCTGTATCAATATCGACAAGTTGTGTTAAATACATTGGACATCGATTAACATTCCTATTCCAATCACGATTGTGATCGAATATTCCACTATTTCCATTGGGTTGTTTATCACAATCTTCGACTTTTTTACCACAAAAATAGCACCACAATTGTGAACATGTTGGACAAGTCATATGTGTACAAGCATCATCTTTCATTCCCGAAAGATTACAATTTGGACATGAAACTTTCTGTCCAGCTTCAAGTGCTTGATCGAATATCGCTTTATCTTTAGCTAATTCTATACATCTAAAATGTCTATCCATTTCTTCGATTTGTTCGTCTGTTCCATAGAAACTTGAAAATTTTGGACAAGCTTTTCGACAAACTAAACATGATGTTTTACCGCAGTCAGGATGTTGACAATAGAAAATCAATGAATCATCTTTAGCTCGTATAACACCGTAACTACAAAACGGGCAATGATCAAAACGTTCATCAGCATTTAATTCTTTTTCCCAAAGTAAAAATAACATATTCGTATTATAAAATTCGAGTTGTTCATTGGTTAATTGTCGTTCGAAAACCGATGGATTTAATTCGATATGACATTGAACACAACGTAAAGGTATATAACTATGTGGATCTGAGAAAAATAACTTCACAATATTAACCGAACATTCAGGACAAAAATGATGTGCTTGAATACATTGAATGCCGGAATGATCGGGCTCTAATTCTGAATTACATGCACCACAAATAGTCTTCTTTTTATCAGACTTAACTGGCATAGAGTCTGTTCTTTCCATTGACATTCTATTTACTTTTATCTATATATCACATTAAAATCAGAAATACACAAAACAAATATATGTATATTTAAGTCTCAAGGAAGAAGAAATAAATAAATAACGTCACCTCTACTCATTCGTTCGTTCTTTCTTTCGTTTAAAAAACAAAATTCTAACCAATGAAAAAAAAAGTATTTTTATTTTAAATATATATTACAGAAAAAAAAAAGAAGAATCATTGAAAATGTTCGATATTTGCTCCTTCATCATCTCCAAACATTGCGACAACGCCATAGGATAACACTGAACCGAGAAATACACCAACGATTAATGCCTAATAAAACCAAAAAAAAAACAGCAAAGTTTCAAATCGAACACAACAAAAAAGAAAACTTTACCATTGACATTAACGCTCCGACTGTACTACTCAATTGTGTATGAACACGTCTTGGCGCATACATCATATTAATTGAATTGCAATATCCATGTGTAATCGCAAAGAATAGAACAAGAAATGCATAAATAAAATCATTTTGAAATAAATATGGATAACCATGCGTATTTGGAAAATGACAAAAACCAAATAAAGGTATGAAAAGAAATCTTGCTAGGCAAATAAAGAAAAGTAAACGTGGACGTAAGAATGATGGATATTGAAATTTCGATGAAAGCATTCGACCGAATGTATCGCCAAGATTAAACAAAAGAAATGTCATTACTTGAGCATATAAACGATCGATCCAAATTGTATTTGGATAGTTTATTGATGGATAGGCTGGCTGAATTTTCGATAGATAAGCTGGAAATAATGAAAGTGTACAGATAAATGTTAATAGAATACCGGTGAAATTCCATTTCGTATGTTTATAGGCAACGAATAAACGTTGACGTAAAGCAAGAGATTGAATGCTGAGAACAACATCTTGTGCTTCATCTGTCGAATCTTGAAGTAATGGTTCACGTTCATTATTAATTTCTTGAACTGTTGATGAGTAAATTTGTAGGAGATGAGATTTTTCCAAATAGATAAATGTGAATAGATTCGTTACGAGAACAAATATTGCGAGAAGAAAATAGATTGCAGCTGAAATGGTGATACTACTCGAAAAGAGAATCGATGCAATCGAACATAGAACAACAAAAACACCGCCAAGTGCTTGACCTGTGACAAATCCTAGATGCACAAAAATAAACACAAACGAAATATTATACATAACAAGAAGAAATCAACTGTCTTTCAACTCGAGCAGCAGCAGCAGCAGCAGCTATTTTACTTACAACTATACAGAAATTAGTCCGTATCTTCTCTCTCTCTCTCACTGTGATTTCAAATTTTACCTTGAATATATCGACTTGGTAATGTTGATGTTAACGAAAAGAAACAATTCAAAAGAATAGCATTCAAAACACCTTGAATCATAACCAAAATCATAGTTAAAATAAAAAATAATTCTCTCCAATGACTAACATCAACAAATACTAATGCGAAACATATTAGGAAACAAATGGTGATGCCAATCAAAGAGCCACATATTCGATATTTATGAACGTACGGTATGCAAATAAATGTGACTAACAGTGTGACGATCATGTTTGGAACAGATGAACAAACTGTAACCGCATTTTCGTAGGCTAATTCGAGTTTTGATGCCGATGCATTTCCTAATGTTGGATCGTGTAATTTATAGCGAAAATATGGATCAGCTGTAATGAAAAAATTAATGGGCAATAGTGAGCCTAGGCCAAGCCAAATGAAAGCCCAATAGAGCCAATTATGATTATCAATTGACATCACAAGTGGAACGGATGATGTTGAGACACGTGGTCGATTGAGAGAATCTTCCATGTTTATTTTTATTAATCTATAAAAAATATTTAAAAAAATAGCTTAGCAAAAGCAAAGGTAAACAATTAGATATTCGTTGATAGATGAGTTTCGGAGAAAATTGAGCAAAATAAAAAAAAAGGATATGAGCGTTTTGTTTATAAAGTCATTGAGCAACCGGTTGGCGTAATATTAATAGATAAAAATAAGCCGTGATCATTTCCATTTGTACCAAAAGAAAGTGCTAATCGACTGTCATTAAGAACAAGATCTTTGTTGATTTTCTCGAAATAATCTTTAGTATAGAGAACGATTTCGAAAAAGCCCGGAGGATACGCTTGATCTGTTTCGAGAAGGACATTGGGTGCAGAGTTTTCATCGAATGTACCCTGTTTTAATTGCACACGACCATCACCATCGTTAATTTGCCAAAGATCGTATTTAATTCCATTGGCAGGATGTTTATGTTCATCATCATAAACTGAAACAATAACCGGACCAGGCATGTATGAAATCTAGAAAAAAAAGATACATATAACATTTTTTGTTTTTATTTCCTAATCAAGAACAAACGTTAAACTTGAATAATAATTTGTTGATTTTGTTTTTTGTTTATTTTACAAAAAAAGGAAAAACAAGAAAAAAATAAATATATATCTATATTTATATAAAGAAAGCAGCCTAGGTCATCGTTTAACTCTCGATGCTATCCAATCTAAACCTTGATATAAACCTTCTCCTGTCAACGCACAACAAGCTTGTATATGCCATGCTTGATCTTTAATCGAAGTGAGCGCTAATAATTTTGATATTTCCGCTGATGTCATTGCATCTTTAATATCTTGTTTATTGGCAAATATAAGAACAGATGCTTGACTTAATTCTTCACTTTGTAACATTCGAAAAAGTTCTTGTTTAGTTATTGGTAAACGTTCACGATCAGTACTATCAACAACAAGAATCACATATTCGGTATGAGCAAAATAAGTTTGCCATGATGAACGTAACGATTCCTGACCACCGATGTCCATCATAAGGAAACGAATATTTTTAAAAACAACTTCTTCAACATTCGAGCCGATCGTTGGCGATGTATGAACAACTTCATTCATTAAAAATTGATAGAGAATTGTTGTTTTACCAGCATTATCAAGACCGACAATGATAATTTTATGCTCTTCATTGCCTAAAACAATCAAGAAAAGAAAAACATCGAATGTTTTGTCCTTATATTTATCAATAATATATATTCGACGAACAACTGTCAAGATGCTCTGATAAGCAAATGAAAAATAATTCTCCTCCTACTCGCTGTACACATAGCTACATATCTAGGTTAAAAGAAAATCATAGATGTACGAAATGTTCGTCTTACCAAACATTGCCCATAATTTTGAAAATAAAAATCCCATAGTTTGTAATTATTAAATTAAAAAAATCTAGATTCTACGACAGCATGATGATATATCTTAAACGAAATAGAAAGTATCACGTGAAGATTATCACAATCATCATGACGATATTGAGAACAAAACAAAAAACCTACGAGAGAAGAAGAAGAAGAGAAATTGAATCAATGACATTCAAGTTAAATAACTTGATTGGATATTTATTTTAACAACAATGTACTTCCACAAACCCTGACATCTACCGTTTGATTAGGACTCGTATCTATCTTGATATGAATGATTACAAGGTCGTTATCTATACATATATATGCCACATTGATAGATTAATACGTCAATTAAAAAAAAATATTTTTTTTATCTCGATACTTTTATCCGCAAAAGAAAAGAAAATTGAGAGAATATGTTTTACTTGTACTTGTACAGCGAAAAATGAATGAATATAGATCACGCGTAAATGTATGTTTCTTTTGCGCACTTTCTCTCGTTTTTTTTTGTTTGAAGTCAATCAAGGTACAACCAACAAAACGAAGAAGAAGAAGAAGAATGGCAACCGCTTTTCATCATATATCGAAAAAAAACACGTTTTATTTGTCAAATTAATCGAACTAAAAAAATATTTTACAAAAAAAAACAAGAACAAGAACGCAACAACACATTTTCAGACAGTTGTCATCATCAATTCGATTCCACTCATATTTTCTTCCGTTGCATCATCGTATTCCATTGGCATGAGTTCATCGCTTGTTGCAATCGGTGTATAGGAATAAGAAGAATTTAGAATTCGATTATGTTCTGTATTTAAACGTGTCACGGAATCGATCGATGTCGATGAACTTGATGAAGCAATAATAATAACTGGTTTGAGAGTTTTTAAATTTGTATAATGATGTGTCGGTGAATCATCATCGGATGAGAAACGACTTTTAATCGGTGATGAATTCGCAATACGTTTGCCATTGACAACATGCGAATGATTCGGACGATAGAATTCATTGGATTTTTTCGTTTGAAAACGTTTGTGTAAACGATCAACAAAACAGAGAACAATCGTAATGAGAATAATCGAAAGTAGAAGCGAAGACGCAACAAATATGACAAAGAATTGTCGACGAAACTTCATCGATGACATGACGGTTGTTGTTGTTGATAATGATGAGACAGATGAACGAACATGTGCCATGCGTTTACCTTGTTGAAATTGTTCGTGAACAAGACGCTAGAAAAGAAAGATGATCATTAGAACAACAACAGCAACAAAAAACAATGATTTAGTAGTACTAGTGATTCTTCATCGTTGGTTTTCAAAACCATTGACCAATCGGTTCGATTCGAGCCAATGAATAGTCTCAAACTTTCGACTATTAAACAAGGTGTCGGTTGGCCATGATCACGTATTTGTACATGAAGAAGTAAAAGTAAATCGTCTGTAATTAAACTTGAATTCATTTGAATAACTAATGTTCCATTAGCATGCAGACGAACATACGACGGTGATGTTAATGTCGACAGTTCGAATGTTATCTGTCCATTTAAACCATCGTCATTATCCGATGCAATTAAATGAAGAACGAATTCATTCGATGTTATATCACGATTGATCAAAAGAAAAGTTGACTCGATATGTAATTGAGGACAATGATCATTTTCATCGAGAATATCAATAGTAAATGTAAGATTTGTCGATTGACGAGGATTGCCTTGATCAGTTATGAAGAGAAACAACGAATACGATGAGATTAGTTCACGATCAACTGTATCATTCGTTTTCAAAATAATTTCGAGAGTTGATGACTAGTAAAAAAAAAGAGAAAACCTAATTCGAACAGACGAATGAAATATCATCTTACATCGGATGAATTGAGACTGATTTCGAAAGGAATCGAAGTATGTGTTGTTCGATTGAAAGTATATTCTTGTGTCCATTTCCATGTTGGAATAACATTCATTTGACCATTGAAAATATCTTGATCATAATCGATACAAATAATTCGTGTTAAAATCGTGCCTAATCGACTATTTTCTTTGAGAGATAGGCCCGTTTGATTATTTTCAATTGAACATTCAGGTCGATATTCATTTCTCGAAATAATTCGAAATGTTAGATTGGTTTGTGCAGCTAATGATGGTGAACCTTTATCACGCGCTTGAATCGTTAGAGAATAGATTTCTTGATCTCTTCGACTGAATTCTTTCAATGCATGAATCATGCCAGTTGATGAATCGATACGAAAATATTTATTATCCGGACTAATAATCGAATAATAGATTTCACCATTGCGACCTTCATCGAAGTCTTCGGCTTCAATTCGGTAAACTTCATAACCTTCATCACTAACAATTTTCACATGTTCACTTATTTGAATTTCTTGATTTGTCGAACGAAATTTCGGTCGATTATCGTTTTCATCTAAGACAATGACTCGAATATTTAAACGTGCTGTTCGAATCTGTATTCGGCCATGATCTGTTGCTTCAATAGCGAACAAATATTCCGATGTATATTCTCGATCGAGTAGACTTTTCGTTCGTAATTCACCTGTTGTTTCTGTCAGACGTTTTAATTCGAACGGAATCGATGTTGTTCGATCGAGTTTCCATGTAACACGACCATTTTCACCTGAATCTCGATCATTTATCGAAAATGACAGAATCAACGTGTTGATTAATGTCGATTCGATGAGATAGATTTGAATAGCATTCGATTCAATTCGAAAATCATTTGGATAATAATCGATAATCGGATAATTATCATTTTCATCGATCAGATGAATATTTACAGTACAAAAATCGGTTTTCGAACCTTCGCCACTATCTCTAGCTTCGACTTCAATTTGATAGGTTGTTTTCGTTTCATAATCAAGCAAACATTGAACACGTATATCACCTGTGTGTTGATCGATTTCGAAACATGTTTGTTCGTTAATTAAATGATAAGTTAATTCACCATTAATACCAATATCAGCATCCGTTGCGTGAACACGAAAAATAATCGAACCAAATGGAAGATTTTCGGTGATATTTTTGAGATGATATATTTTCTGATCGAATTTCGGTGGACAATCATTGACATCATCGATTGTAACAAAAACATTTAACACGCCCGTTTGATTATCACCATCAAAGGCAAGAATTTGAAATCGATATGAAGAAATATGTTCTCGATCGAGATTATCATTGATAACAAGTGAAAGATCGCCACGTTTGAGATCGTAACGAAGAGAAAATGGAAGATTACTCGAAGATATCAATGAATAACCAACAAGACTATTTGTTCCTTGATCATAATCGATCGCTGGTTCGAGTTTAATCATGGCATTGATAGGTGCATTTTCGACAATTGTTAAATTAACTTCATCAGTCGAAAATTGTGGCCGATGATCGTTGATATCCAATATACGAATAGTTAATAATTCAATATTGAATTGTTCATTGTTAATAAAAATTTCAAGTTCTAAATCACACCATGTATCACAACGACAACGACGTTTTCGACATAGATCATCACGATCGATTTCTTTTCGTATTGTTAAAATACCTCGTGATGAATGATTTATTAGAAAAAACATGTAAGGATATTCATCTCGTTTTGCTAATGTAAAATCAGCTGTTAAACTGTTCGTTGTTTGATTAGGAAAGAATAAACGTCGAAGATTAATGATTTCTGAATGAACTGGTAGTTTTTCAGTTGTACGAATAATACGTTGTTGTTGTTGTTGTTCATCAGTATAAACTGACGAAATTAGTACAAAGAATATCAATGGAAACATTCATGACATTATTCTAAAAACAAATAAATAATTTCTTGTTAGAATCGACTCATTGTCTCTATCCGGAAATATGTTCGAACAGACACATTTGTCTATCATATTACAAACATTCTATATGATCACTTAAGGAAATATTTCATTTGAAATAAAAATGACAAGCAATATGAGATTGATCCTATATAGACAGTCAATTATAAACGAACAGAAAATGCCCTTTAGCATTCACTTGGTCATCAAAAAGAAATTACTTGTCTGTATCGTATGTGATTTGCTCGATTCCCGAATATTTCGATTTAAAAATAAAAAAGAAGAAGTTACATATGTAAAATGTAGACATATATGTATCAATATGACCTACACAAGACAAAAAAAAAGAATTTCTCACACATCTAATCAATTTCTTCTTCTCGTTCTCTCCTCATCACAAAACAAGATGCCGACATACACAAGCATCGTGTCTCTTTTTTTTTCGTGTAATTGCACTCGACACTATTGCCTAGTTCATCATCACTCAAGCAAATTGGCTTAAGGCTTGCTTACATTTTCTTCTTCTCTCTTTTTTTCTGTCTCTCTTCGATTTCAATTGTCTCGTTCAGCTTACGTGAGCATCATACTAAACTAAAACAATCTGCCCGAAACGAATTGACTTATTCATATGTCTCGTTTATCACCTGCTCATAGACGCAAGACAGTAGTAGTAATAATAATAATAAATAAACAAATAATATTCGATCTTGTTGCCAATGACAGATGTGATCAATCAGAAAGAATAGTGTTTGTCTTTCATTATTGATGTTTTCTAAAGACCATGAAAAAAAGAACTTTTTGTCTGATTAACTAACTGTCAACTTTCAAGTTGATAGCTACTAAGTTCTCTCTTTATTGATCGAGATAGACAAAGAAATAATTAATTAAACGACAATCGAATCATACCTGTGCCTCAAGGGATTAGAAATCATCGTTTCAATTCAATGATAATATCATTATGTTCGAATAAAAGGTATGAACGAATGAACAAAATATCTTTTTATATCGTCGATTCAATTAGAATTTGTCTCGCTTTGATGTATGAATATCTACATACACGAATGAAATACTTTTCTCTTCAAACGGATGAAGAATATGTCGATGACAATTCTCGGAGACGTCGCAAACATTCTTTCCTTTTTCTTCTTCTTCTTTCTTTTTATTAACAAGATTCACTCTTACTTCTATTCAGAAATAAATGTTCGGATTGAGGCGACTAATCGAATAAAAAAAAAGAGAGGAAAAAAATCTATACGTTCGTACGCTTTCATCGATTTCAATAAAGACTCGACGATGTTTTCAGCATGAAAACACACTTGGATTTACTTTCTTTTTCTTGTTCTCTTCACCTCATATATACGATCGTAATTATTGTCTCATTTCAAATCAACTAAAAAGAAGGCAAAGTCAATTGTCAAGTTCAGTCACGATTACAATGTCTGTTTGATTAGAAGAAATAAGATAGCTAGAGAATATCATCAATCTAATGTGAACTAAGACTGAAGCTGAAGAAGAAGAAAAAGAAGAAAATCAATGACTTCCGTCGGCCACTCCTTTTCTGGCGAAATAGACATGAAAATCAGATTAGTCTTCTTGCTTGCTATTGCCGTCGGGCGACACAGTTGAAAAAGTTCAATTAATCGGACCGATTTCCATTCAATTAGGAGTTTTTTTTTCTATTCTATTCAATCAATAAATAAATTCGTCTTTCGTAATTTTGACATTTCGCTTAACAACTCGAAAACAAACAAGAAACAATCCTAATCTACCTCGTACTATATTAAATCTTCTCTCATTTCATTCGATGTAAAAAACAATTGTTCCACAAATGTCAATCTTATCTCTTATGTTCAATTTAAAACAATAAGTGCAAATACGAGAAAAGAATAGAATAGATCGTACTTATATTCTATATCTACATACATCAAGTACAATCGATGATGTAATCTCTCTCTCTCTTTTAGTTCGACTTCGAATAGTTATTTCTTTCGCTTGTTCATTGATTATTTCTTTGAAAAAAGAGAAAGAGACTAAATCCCGAGAGACTCGTCGCGTTCCGCACACGTAATTTTACATAAGTTTCTCATTCTTGGAACAAGAAACACAATCATTATCATCATCATCATCATCATGATAATATCTCATGGGACATGCCAAACGGTAATAGCAACGTCGCCGCCCAATATCCTCATCAATAGTTGTTCATTTCAAGAACGGAAGAAGAAAAAACTTTGTTTTTTGTTATTATCTTCATTGTATGTGTATTTTCTACGGAATAAATTATTTATTTACTTGAAGATTAAATCTCAATGATTGATTGTGAAAATCTCTTGATTATTGCATGTGATTGTTAGATTGATTTCTAATAAGAAAAAAATGTGGAACATTCTTCTTCTTTTTTTTTTAAATTCTAAGACGATCCTTTCATTTAATTTACTTTTCTCGAATGTATTTTGTGGATGAAAAACAAAACGACACATCGTATTTATTTGTTTGTTTATTTGATTTTTATTAGAGAAGAAATAACTACACGAATAATAATCATTCACGACAAGATATGTATTTAAAATCATGTATAGAAAGATTTGTTTATTTCTTTTTTTTTTTATTAAAATCGATGATAATTGTTTGATAAGAATTCACTAGATATTAGAGTACAGAGTTGCACTGATAAATAAACATCGATTACTGTTGAAATGCATGCATGTGGGCTATTGATTGGATTTTAAATGTTGAGTAAATTCAGATTTACTTATTGCATGATCATTATTGATGTCGAAAAAACGAAATAAATCATCATCGGAACTTGGTATCGGCGAATGTTGTTTCTTGAGAAATGAACGACGAAGACGCCATCGGCCAACAATCGAATGATATTCGTGGACCTACGAGAATATATCTTACTGTAGGAGGACGAATGATTTCAAATGATGGAAATCTTTTACTTTTTGTAAATATTTTTTCAATTCTTCTCTTGAAGTAAATCGGTCTGGACGTGCTGGAGGTGCTAAAAGAATTCAATTGAATGAGTTTAATGCACTCGTAAGAGAGATTGATTGAACTTACGAGGTACATTGCTGAATTCTGCTTGAATACGATAAACTTGAATAAGGAAAAGTAGAATCAATGTGAGTTTATATGTTGAAATCATGATTCAAACTGTTGTCTGCAAGCTAAAACTTAGAAACACTCAGATTAAATATTTCGAATCGCACATGTTCTTATACTTAAATATAGAAGAGAGATGAATTAAAAAGAAAAACGTGGAATTTCTAATTAAAATAAGTTGTTCAAAGGATTATTAATAGTCGATAATAATTAACTAATAGATATTCTTGAAAAAGAAATGTCTTTGTCTCACACGTGAAGTCTATCGTGTCATTCGAGATAAAGAACTATTCAGAACAATATCATCTCATTTATGTATGTCTTCATGATAACTAAGACATACAGTGTAAGAACGTAAGAATTGACGTCAATTAATTTCAATTTATGTATATTTTTAAACATGTGGCCTTCGGTAAATGTTTTTTTCTCTCGAACAAATTAAAACATCGACTTAGTTTTTTGCGCTAAAAGAAGAGGGCAAAGAACAAGAATATAGTATATCGCTTAGTTCTTGTGTTTAAATTCGTGATTTAAAAATAACTGATAGTAACAAAATCGAATATTTAATCATGACTTAGAAAACAGTAATGTTTTTTTTGTAATTAAATTTAAAGTCACGTCAAGTGAATAGAAGAATCTAAAATCATACTCAAACACGTGCTTCATATTTTTAACTGATAATTACTCGAGGGCGTACGCTTACTCATTATGATCAATATTTTCTATGTAACAATTATTCCTCCTACATATGTGCAGTGCTAATTTCCATAAAACATGTTCTTATCAATGTACTGAAAGGTTTTTTTTGAGTGTAATCAATACAACTATACATAATTTAAATAGTATTCAGCCTTTAAAAAAGAAAAATAAATATTTGATCCACGAGAGCCGTCCAACAGATGTTTATAAATTTAGTTTTGTTTTTAATTATCTATAATTTACTATTTCCTGGAGGCTGGTTTCAATATGAAAAAATAGTAAACCTCTCCCCCCTCCATTCCAGTTTAAAAGACTACTGATCTTGCATACTGTCATTGATTTGTGACAACAAAAATCTAAACTATCTGTACACTGTTTTATCAGTTTAATTTTGTAAAAACAATAGCAAAATAAATAAAAATATACAACATAAAAACTATTTTTTCTTTTCTCACTTATTCTTTATGGATAAAAAAAAGTGTCTATTATTTTATTTGTCTTCTCTCCGTTCTGTTCGAACTCAGTTTTATTAGGTCTTTTAAAATGGGGGGGGGGGGGTTTAGCTAAAGATTACGATAACATTCGTCAACTAGATGATTTGAGTTAATAAATGTCTTATGACGTAAACTCCGGTAATTCGCTTCGAGTAGATCGAAGGAACATTTGATTAAA
>Ga0209930_1000798_pt1 | contig 62236 bp, 71 predicted proteins | sample ThiBiot_500_biof_2_FD_183948 | JGI IMG/M metagenome (GOLD analysis project Ga0209930, IMG submission 183948) | Wastewater bioreactor microbial communities from Cape Town, South Africa - Thiocy_cont_500_biof (SPAdes) | ecosystem: Engineered > Bioreactor > Thiocyanate-remediating >...
CGACGAATCGACTATCGGTACATTTTCATTCGTAATCGCCTAGGCAAAAGAATTTTTAATGAACATCGACAAGCAACAAAAAAAAATAGGTTGGACTCGACAACAATAGTTCGACATACGATTTCATTGGTTGTCTAGAGAAAAGAACGGCGAAAATATTTGTCTGTTCTTCTCGGTACTTCTCATTTAGGGTGGGGTCATCAAGCACACGCACTTTTTGTTCGTTATAATTTGAGAAAAGACAAGAATTACCGTGAAGCTCATAATTATGAGGATTTCGCCTTGACTCTCGCCTGTACCCGCATCGCGACCAAGAAGTGCGTACCATTGCTGATGAGTACTGCCTTGTAAGACTTCATTTGGAATCATGAAATCGCATTCACCGATGAAACTATCGTCGGTAAAACTACGCTGAAAATAAAATTTGCAAAAAACAAACTATTTGCAAATGGAAAAGTATTTTACTTGATCGAATACTTCGAGGTGAATTCGATCGGTTTTTTGAAATAATTTCCTATTGAAAGACAGAAATGAATTGAATTGGTAGATGCGAACGATTTTTCCTACATTCGGTATGAGACTTTCCATTGAGGATTTTTTCCGCCACCCGATGCGGTCGGTGTTTCGTGTGAAATATGTCCGATTTGAAAGCGAACATACGGATCCATGCGAAGAAGACCCAATGGACCAGCATTTTTGATTAATTTTGCCTTGAAAACAAATATTCAATCGGAAAATCGAACAAATTTCGAGAAATTACTTCGGCAATTGTCAAAGTAAAATAGCCCAAGAAATCCGGATTGGAAAGTTCGTCTTGTTGAGCAAGGAATGGATCGTAAACTTGTGATTCAACTAGTTGAATACGTAGAAAATCTGACGCAAGATCGCCGAGCATAACCTACATCAAAACATCGAAGTCAATTAGTCAGTCACTCGTAGAGAATTCTACTTGAGATCGATATTGACTAAATTTAGGTAAGACATCGATTGCAGCCATCGAAAGTGTAAAAACAAACTTCGATCTGACTACGAAAAGCCGAGAGAAAAAAAGTTCAAAGTACCCGTCTGTAATCAACAAGCTTTGGCATCAGTGTACAAATAGAAAATCAACATTATTTCTGAATGAGAGATGTCGCTGTAAACTAATCGATTTTCACATATTTATTTTTATTTCTCTAGCTAACTTTGTTGCTTTTCGTTGTAATTCTTGAATTTTCAAATATATTTCATATTTTGTATTCTATAAAAACAAAAGAAACGCTTAATTAAAGTCTAGAATTTTCAAAGAATAATCTCGTTGGATAAAAATAACTTTTAAATTAATCATAATTATGATATGCAAGGGTTAAAGCTAATTTCAGGAACTTTTCAGAGTACATTGGTATGGAAAAGTGCAGAGTACAAAAAATTATTCTTTTCTTTTTAAAGTCTACTTCACTAAGAAATTTACATTTCGTGATTGACAATGCGTGATTCTTTATTTTGATGTCGTAAAAATATAATTTAGTCGACATGAGCACTTGAAATCTTTATTTTGTCAAAATATTTTAAAAAGGACAAATAAAAATGTTGGAAAAAAAGGAACCCAATTTCATAGTTCTTAATTTTGTTCAGGCGATTTCCTGTATTTTTTTCTTTCTCTGCTATTATTATTGTTTGCTTGTTTTGGCTAAACTTCAAGCACGGTATTAATCATAGAACCTAAAACTATCGTCTTTTTTTTTCATTACGTGCTCGAAAGTTTTATGTTTTATTTATATTAAAAAAAAAGAAATGTCATTTTAGGTTCTTCCTTCGTTTCTTTGCCTTTTTCTTCCCTTGACGAAGGGCAAAATATATATTTTTCTCGGTTCTGTTCATTTTTTTTTCTCTTCTCGTCTGTGAATAAGAAAAAAATCTATCGAGAGAATTTTGCACTTAACTATCAGTGTTCGTATTTTTTTGCAGATAGAAGATAGAAAAGTAGAAAAGACAGTGGAAAACTTTGTTCTTTTTCTCCTTTTTCTTTTTCTACGTTGTTCACAAACTCCATTATAAACACGCAAACGGGTACGCAGACGAGTCATTTCAAGAACATTCAAACAAATGGATAGTGAAATCAACGGGACAATTCATCAATGGCTCGATTCAACATTTCTTGTCGTCAATGAATCGTATCAAGTCGACATTCGTCGAATACTTTCGACAGATTCCTACGAATTAATGCATGTTCTTTGTGATTTCTATATGTATGATCATACAGCATTGTTCTTACATTTAATCGGTTTGACATCACATTATTTAACAGCAACGTCATTTATTTATGCCGATAATCAACTTCGACATAAGCTTAATATGCATCTACTGCTTATTGCTCGGCAAGGTTATGAACGTTCGACACTTGTCGAACATGTCAAACAATCGATGAATAATGTTCAATCGATTCGTCAAACAGGCAAACAATTCGATAGTCGACATCATCCGAATTCGAATGTTTTCTGTCAATCCGATGATTTAACATCGCTTTCACATGGATATTGCCTTTCGGATCAATTCGATGAACATGTCACATCGACACATTTACAAAAACAACAAACATCATCGATATTAGGCATAAGTAATGGAGATTTCATTCATCAATTATTAGAAAAGAAATTCCATAAAAAATCGTCACATTTGAATTATTCATCGAATTGGTTTATGATGTTTCTCAATACGAAAACACAATTATTCTCTCGACGTATGAAAATCTTTGATTTAAATCAATATCCATTGCTCGAACATTTGATATTAATGATTAATTGTCTTTGTTCATATTCAATTGATTTCTATTTCGAACAAACACATGCCAATCAAATCATGTGCGATTACTTGGATACGTTAACATTAAAAGGTATTTCGCTCGAAGAAACACATCCATGGATGGCAGGAAAATATGTTGCAGCACGAGAACACGTTCTTCGTCTATCAGCATCATTAGCAATCATTGAAATAGCTGTTGAAACATTGATTATCTATCGAGAAACATTTCAAACATTTGGACAAGCGGATAAGATCTTTTTTGATAATTGTATTCGACTTATCGAACAAGCACGAGGTACAACATCGATCAAACGAATTTTAATCAATACAAATATTGTTCAATCAGCCGTCTACTTTCTCGATATGAGTCTTAAACAATTCGAAATCGTTTTCGAGCCAAGTCTCACCAGTGGCTCGCCTACGCACGAGTACGAATAAATTAGAATTTCATTGATCGAAAAATTCTCCCTTTCTGTTTAGTCATTTGGCTTCATTCGATTATCCCTGTCATCGGTCGACATCTCCTCCGGCAAACAAACGCATGAAAACTCTGATCGATCCATCCTACATCAAATCATTGGAACTTGCTCACGAATTACTCCTTCTTCCCTATGTTGCATTCACACGAACTTCAGTCTATTCGAATTCGAAGATCAAACGCTATGCCGTTTATCTCGATATTGTCATCGATGAGCTGAAAAAACATCAACTGATTCTGCTCGTTCGACAAGGTGTGCAAATGATCGATGGAACGAGACGACGCGTTGATTTACTTGTTAAAACTGTGCCAATTTTGAAAGATAGTCAATCGATTGATGCGCATCTCAAAGAACGTTTAAATCGATTCAGTGTCGATTATGAACAATATATTCAAACATTAGCAACACTGGATATCGGAGAGAAATATCGTTTGTCTGAACAATGTTACAATCTGTTGAATTCAAGTGATTATAAACGATATTTAACTGTTGATCTCGAACGATTAGCACCGATTAATCGTATTCATCGTCATGAAACATCAATCGAAGAAGAAGATGGTACAATTGTTATGTGGAAACGTCATTCAGGGTCGTCATCATCATCTTCATCATCATTATCATCATGTCATGTCAAAAATGAACCCACAGATTTCGATGGTTAAGAAAAACAAGTCATTTGTATATGTTTGTTTGTTTATTCGTTCCCCGTATATTTTTTTGCTCTGATTGTTGTGTGTTGTTAGATGAATGTTTTATTTTTTATTTTGACACATTAATTGAATATTGAGCCGGTGAGAATGAACAGATTTAAATTGTTTCAATGACATTTGAATGTTGTCAATTAATTGAAATTGTTCGAAGAAATTTTCTTGAATATTTCCATTTTGACATAAACGTATTTGTAATTTCCATCGAAGTTCTTCATTTTCGTCGTTAGCATTCAACGGACTAGCGGGCGTTTGTTTCATTAATTCAATTAGACAGCTTGAAAATATCGAATCTAACTCAGTCAAATATTGATTTGCGTTCGAGTGAATTTTATTCATCGATTGATCGACAATCGGATGAAATTCGAGTAAATATCGACGAAGAATATTTGTTTCATGATTCGTACTAATCACAAACGCTATTTGATCGATTAATTGTTGATGAAATAATGATTTGATTTGATTGAGAAATTCAGAGATGTAATATTGAACATCTGAATCTTGACATTCGTAGACAATTTGATTGTATTTTAAACGTTTTTCAAAAATATCTAAGATGAAATTCAACTCAAACGTTTGTTTTTATCAGTTTTTAGTCTGCTAACCAGTCGAATAGATTTGTTCGATATAGAGAATGAAATGAATTGTAACATCAAGAAACTCAATACAACGATCGATGACTTCCTTTCGAAGTTGTTCTTCTCCTAAACGCATATCTAAAAAATCATTCGCGCTTGTTTAAAAAGAAACAGTTCCCGATGTGTGTTTTTTTTCTATCTATGTATATTTATAAGAGGAAAATCGAGTGAATGAAAGATAATATCAATGCTTGAATAGATATAACAAGAAAAAAATCAGGACAATAACTAAATCAACAGGTCAACTGTACAGATTATCAAGAAAAAACAACTGTATGTTTTTAATTTGCTTCTTGTTTTTTGCTTTTCTTCGATTGATAATCGTTGATTGCTGCTTTGATTGCGTCTTCAGCAAGCACTAGAAGAAATTGTTTGAAAATAAAAATGTGAATTCAAATTATCTCTCGATTTACTTGAACAGTGAAGTTTAACCGGAGGTAAACACAATTCTTTCGCAATATCTTGATTTTTAATCGTATTTGCTTCGTTAACTGATTTACCTTTGATCCATTCAGTTGCTAATGAAGACGAGGCGATAGCTGAGCCGCAACCGAATGTTTTGAATTTGGCATCAATGATTTTTCCATTCTCATCGACTTTGATCTATTGATTTCAATATACAATTGAATAAAAATCAAAATTCATAATTTCGTTCTTCTTACTTGTAATTTCATCACATCACCACAAGCTGGTGCTCCGACAAGACCTGTGCCAACATCCGAATCGCCTTTATCAAATGAACCGACATTCCGAGGATTTTCGTAATGATCAATAACTTTTTCATGATAACAACGCGCGATCATCGCACGACCATCGACCGTAAGCAACGGTCGGAGTCGCGAATAAACCGTACGCGACAGATTATTCATGGACATTTCGAATTTGTAAAAATCTAGAAGACGAAAAACAATTGATGTTTATCTTGTGCATGTGTCTTTTAATTAAAAGGATATGTATATCACAAAACTAGACTAGACAATATAGTGGTTAGTAAAGAATTTATAGGCACGCGGAGATAGTACAAATGAAATAGAAAACAAAACCTAAAAACTGCGTGTGTGTGTGTTTTTTTTTATAAAATCATCGAGCCTGGATTTTCAAGGTATTGTTTGAATTCTTGTAACCATTGAGCGCCAATTGCTCCGTCGATGACACGATGATCACATGCTAATGTGATATTTAAAACTGATGTTGTACGAAAACTAATTGAAATCAAAGAATAAAAATATCTTTTGTTTTATGTTTATGCGTACCCTTTAGGAGAGTTCGGTGCAGGCAAAACTTTTGTTTCAACACCACCAATAGCTAATATAGCTGACTGAAAGACAAATTTTTAAGATTGAATTAAGAGAATCATGAAAGTCTACTTGTTGAGGATAAATAACTGCGTTACAATGTGTGACGCCATATTGTCCTAGATTAGTTATAGTAAATGCACCCATCTAAAACGCGCAAATGAATCCTTTTGCCTTCTTCTCTCTTTTGTTTACCTCAACTTCGGTCTCGTTTAAGTTTCCACCATTGGCTTTTTCATTTAATTGAGATAATTCTTTATTAATTATCGATAATCCCTGGAAATTTACCTCGATTACAATATTCGTATTGATGAATTATTTTATTTTACTTTTTGATCGACATTATATAAAATCGGTGTTATAACAACACCAGCATCTGTATGAATTGCGAAATTGATATCTACTGTTTCGTATCTAAATACGATTTTCAATGATGTGATCATTGAGATTAATTCTTGTCTTACTGTCGAATGGAATTTTCCATCCAAATACTGTTCGTTTCAGGTCGTTTTTTACACGCTAATGCCGCTGCTTTGGCAACGAAATCAGTGATTGTTAAGCCACTTGATTTTTGTTGTTTAGGATCTTTAGTTTTTGGTGAAGTTAAGTCATTAAGTTTTTGACGTAATCTAATTTCAACAACAATCGGACAATCGAGAAATTCTATTCGAAAGAAAAACTTACTGAAGAAGTTCATCTAATTCAACGTCAATATTTAAATAGTAATGAGGGATTGTGCTCTTCGATTCTGTGGCACGACGAGCAGATTCCTACGAAAGAACAAGAGATACTTTTTGTTCAACGACAATCGAATAATTCGATTTACGGCTTTGAGATTTGAAACTTGTTGTTCATCGTAACCACCAGTACGTGCTGGTGTTGCTCTCTCTTGTCTTGCTGCTGTTGTTGTTGTTGTTGGCTGAGCAGCTTTACGTTGAACAGTAGCTTTTGCGCCACCTTCTTTCACAAATTTGTCGACATCTTCAGCAATAACACGACCGTTTGGACCAGTGCCTTGAACGGACTATGAAAAAACAGAATTACTCTTCGATCGAAATAACAAACAGAAACTTTACACTAAGATCGATGTTTTTCTCTCGTGCTAATTTCTTCGCTAGAGGTGATGCAAAAACTCGATCACCGGATTTAACTGCTTGACTTGATGTTTCTTTTTTCGGAGCTGGTTGACTTGGCTTAGTAGTTGGTTCTTCTTTTTTCGGTGCTTCTTTCTTTTCTGTTTTCACCGCTTTTGCTGGTGCCGATGTTCCAGCACTACTATCATCTTTGAAATCTTTAAATGCACCAATATCCGATTCGTTTTCGACGATAATCGCACATAACTATTCACAAAACAAGAACGAAAGAAAATTAAATGAAATATAATAGCTTTTCGTTTTACTTTGCCAACAGGTACGTCTTTCGAACCAGCAGGTAAAAGAATTTTTGCGAGATATCCTTCATCACCTGATTCAAATCCTAATGTTGCTTTATCGGTTTCGATTTCTGCGAGAATATCACCTAACAAAACCGAAACATTAAATGTTCAATTCAATCTTTTCTTTTCTACGTACCTTCAGAAACTTTTTCTCCTTCTTGTTTTGCCCATGAACGCAGTGTTCCGGTTTCCATTGTCGGCGACAATGCCGGCAGTGTTATTTTCTTATGCGATGGTAAATCGCCCGATGAAGCAAATCGAATTGGTATGTTGGTTATACCGTTGGTTTTTAAGGATAAAAATCGTCCATAACTATTCGATGTCGAATTTGAACAGAAGGATGAACTAGAAAAACACAAGGAGATCCTTGAGGGTTTTTTAATGATTTAATCGAACGAACGAATTGAGATTCGAATTGATTAGATGAACGTTCGACATGGTAAGATATCGTTTTAAGACGGCATTTCTCTTCCAAGCCGACAGACATCGTTGTGTGGTGAGAAATAGACGAGTGCTTTGCATTTCAAATAGCTCGTTTGACTTTCCACACAAATAAATTCAAGAGAAAATTCTATCTAAAATCGAATCGAATAGATACGATTTGCTTTTATCATTGCAACATCTTTTTTGTCGTATTTAGCGTCAACTACGTAAATCTGTATTGGAAATGCACGCTGGTTGGTTTGCACTAACGAAAAAAACACTGAATCACGCAGTAGAAGCCAGTCAACATGACGCTTTTTGCATGTGGCGACCTCTGCAACAGAACATTTCAATAAAAGAAAAAAAGACATTTATAATTTTTCCGGCGTTTGAATATTTCTTTCGGAGAAATCATTTTTGATAAATATGAACAAATAACTATGAGCCAACATTTTCAGTGGCTCCATCGTGTCTACGTAACTAGATGAGTCATTCAAAAAAGAAAATACTAAACAGCTTGTTGTTATTTTACTCTATCTGCTCGTGAATAATCAAAACTCACAGGTTTGTTTTTTTTTCTGAATATCAAAATTTATCCGAGAGAGTTGTCTCGAGAGTTATGTATGACTAATCGAATGAAAATCATAAACTAACTAATTTTATCTTTATCTTGTCATTCATTTGATAACGAAAAGAAGATAAACAACATGTACTTGATGATTTCTAGAAAAATATCATGTCTAATTCAACTGATGACGAATTAATACAAGTGAGAAGACTTGAAAAGTGACCTCTGAGTGTGACTCATACAAAATATGATTTTTTTTAGCTCACTTTGACTGCTTAAATTGTCCTTGCTTGCTTGACATATTGTTTCAAAATTTATTTTTTTCTTTTATTGAATTTCGTTTTTTGACATACAGAAATTTCATTTCAATCTACCTTTCTAGATCGACGATTGTATTGATAACTGGTCATTAAAAAGTACGAAGAAATCAAAACTTTTTTTCTTAAAACTAAAATTTCATGTTAAATTTTCAGTGGCAACCGCTAGTGATTTCCAACGTTTATACAATGCTATCTCTACTAATATCAATAAAATCAATTCCAATGGTTCGTTGAATCCACTTTGAATTTTGTATTTTCAATCGTTTCTTTGTAGTTTCGGATCTCGAACGACTCGTCCACAAACTAGGCACCCCTGAGGATAGTGAACCATTACGTGATCGATAGTAATGATTAATTTTTTTTTAAAAGAAAAAGCTTTGTAAAAATTGAATTCGTTCGGTTTAGCCATCGTCTTCAAAATGAAACGAAAAGCATCATGCAACAAACGAATGATGCACTTCAAGAACTCAATAATACTCGAGTTTTAACTGAGGCTGATCAAGTTCGTCGTCGGCTGAATTTTCGATCATTTGAATTTGTTTTTGAATTTTAGCGAAAAAAGAAAACCTTAACCGAAAATCTCCCAAAACAATATTTAACAATATTGAATCGTTTTCAAGAAGCACAACGTATCGGCGCACGAAAAGAAAAAGAAAGTCTCGATCGTGCTCGAGCTATTTCCTTTCGTCAACAAGGAATATCCGATTCACCATTCGGAGACAACTTCGGACAAGGATATTCACAGGTTCAATATCAACAACAAGCAGTCCTACCAATCGAACAAGAAGTCGACATGAAATCCTTGAGAGAACGAGATGAACAATTGCGTGAACTCGAAGTAGATCAACTAAATCCTCACTCAAGATCATTGATCTTTTTGTCACATTGATGTTTTAGACGAACATCGTCGAAGTGAATGAATTATTTAAAGATGTTGCTAAACTTGTTCATGAACAAGGTGGTATCATTGGTAAGTAAACATCGACTGAAAAGAAAGCGTTGGTTCTTGAGAAGTAAATCGGAGGAAAACACAAAATCGAGTCTGTTTTAAGATTCGATTCAGGATCATGTTGAAGTTGCTGTTGAACAGACTAGACAAGGCGATCGGAATCTTGCCGCCGCAGTGACTCATCAGGTGTCCTAACTTTTATCTAATTTACTAACACTTACGCTTACAAAATCTGCATGTCAATTAACTAACGCTCTTCTTCTAGACTCGATTGATCAGCATATAATCGATACTGAAGTGAATATTCACCAAGGCAATCAGCATTTAACCAAAGCTGCAACCTATCAGGTTTCTAATCGCTGATTGCTAAGCGAGAAAACAAACATGATTTGTTATTTTGCATTTATTTATTTATTTTGTTTTGTTTTTCAAGAGTTCTGCTCGACGAAAGAAAATTATTTTAATCACAATTTTGCTTATTGTTCTCGCGATTATAATACTCGTTTTGGTTTTAACATTAAGAAAATGATATTCAGATAGGTTTGTAGATTTTAAAATTCAAAAACAAACAACAACAATTAATAAACGCATTTCTGTTTTCTTTCAGAAATATCGCATTCGATTTCATTATTTATGTATTGTTCTAACAACTATTTTAATCTTCTTTTTTCTTTTAATTTAAACAAACCAAAACGTGATCTTCTCGATTTTCCACGAACACAATTTATCTTACGGTTTTCAAGCAGTGCAATTATCAGAAACGAACAATAACATCAAAATCTCTTCGTTTTTTCATTGACGTAGTCCACTCGATGTTGTATTCTGCTTTTGTATTCATCAGTTACTTTTTTCTTTCTCATTTTTTTTCTCTCTCTCTCTCTCTTTTGTAATATTTCTTGGGTATCATTTCGTCTCATTTCACTTTTTTTCTCATATAAATGGACAAATAATTTCATATTTTCTCGTATCGTCATAGTCACGGATGAATAATAATAAGAAGAAAAAAGAAAATGAGAGAAAAAACGCGAATAATAATCATTGACGCAAACTATCAACTAGTTTTCTTCAGTTCATTTCGTTTGATTAAACCAAACAAATAATAAACAAACATGTTGCTACGACTCTGGCAAAATATGCAATTGCTAGAAAACACATTGAAAGATCATAATGCCTATCGAATGTATTCAAATCTGGTTACAGAAGGTTTGTAAGATGATCGAATTGACATTTCTATTTGTTTGTTTGAATCTGTAGCTACAAATTTTACTGCAATACCAGCTGATAGTAGTGTCAATAGCGAGCAAGCAAGTCTCGACATAAGTCAAGTTCGAATTCTCTCAATGTCACATAAATACGATCCATCACGTGTTCATGTCGGTTTATTAATCTATTCAGTTGATGGTCAAACAGATTTCATTTTAAATGATGCCATGTTACGCATCAAAACAGGTGACATACTGATTCATCGTATTCATCATGCTTTATCTGGCCAAGAAGATTTATACAAAGATCTAATTCGAACATTATTCGGTACACATCGAATAAATTTGATTGGTTTAGTTTTTACATTTACTGGCAATGGAGAATTCAGTGATTGTATGAGATGGACGCCCTCATCGGCTCGACATTTAACACCCATGCATCCAACGGAACAAAAACTTTTGGAAATTGTTCTTGTTTCACTTTATATGAATCATGCATGGTTATCCATGCAAATGGCATCGCATGTCGATGTTGAAACACTTTCTCAACAAACGAAAAAACAATATCTCCTTAAATTAGGTGAAATCGAAAAAACATACAATCAACGACGAAAAGAGAACGATGTTTATACGGGCGTACAAAAACTCTTGAAATTTAATCCTCGTCATCGTCATTCAACGTCATCGGATAGTTTTCGTTCGTTCGAATGGACACCCGCAAGACTACAAACATTCGATGCAACGATGCAACGTTTGTTGGATGATTTCTATAATCTTATTCATCAAGTTTTTCAAGATGGAGAATTCGATAGTGATCAATATGCATATTTCGATGATAGTACACGACAATTAGCCGTCGGTCTAACAAATCCATACCAACGTTTACAAATACAACCTTATAATTCATTGCAACGAAGTACACTTTTGTAATTGTGCATTTTTTTTTCTTTTTTGATAATAATAAAGAAAGATTATAGTTAAAAACATTTGTCAGATTTACGCATAACAAAAACTAGGCTCGTGATACCTGTGTTGTCTGTTTTTTTCGAGTGACTGTATCAAACATTATCATACCTTTGAATATTTTCTTAATCATCTCAACGAAATCTAGATATACAGCAATTACTGCAAGGTAGACAAAGATCGATGAGGCATAAAATATTATTCATTTTTGCATGACGTTTTTTTTTTATAAAATATGTAATACAAAAGCACAAATTTTCTAGTATCTGTATATCGTTTTCTTTTCAATGTTCAGTCGACCGTATCTTTCTTATTGAGGGTTATTAGCAAATGATGAGAGAAAAAGCGTCAAAGCAAAGAAGAAACATATTCAAACACCTTAGCAGCGCATTAGAACAAACATAGATCGCTTTGAAACTTGCTATTAAAATGTTTGAAATAGATGAGAGACATCCATCAACGGACTATTTCAATCATATTTAAAAGCAATTTTCTCTTCTTCTTTTTTTCAAAATAGTGGGATTATACTTTAAGAAATCCGTTTATTCAGATAGTCGATAGTTCAATATCAGCATAGATTTTCATTTTCTAAATAACATGATATACATTCCATACGTTTGATAGTATTTCAATAGGCTGCAGAGTTCAAATTAAGTACATATTTTTTTTCGCATGAATAGTTTTTTTTTAATGGGCGCAATTCTCATTGGATGCATGTGTATGTACATCAAGATATATTGATTATGTAAATGCTTGTTTAGAATTTCTTAATTATTTTTATTGATCAGTTTAGATCGAAATGTCTCTGCATGTAATTACTTGATAAAAAGATTCAATATGGATAACAAAGGTTATCGGTCTGCCGAACAAACGACGGACCCTGAAAATACAACGTTTAAACCGCCAACACGTCAGTCGCGGTTAGATTCAACAGTTGATCTTTGGGCTACTGTTGATCGATCACGTCTCGAACAAGACGTGCACATTATACCTTTGGAAGAACTTTACAATCGATTTCATACCGATGCACGTAATGGTCTTTCAAGTGGACAGGTGCCTGATGCTCGTGCGCAATACGGTGAAAATAAATTAACACCACCGAAACAACCAAGTTATGTTTGGCTTTTATTCAAAGAATTATTCATGGGATTCAATCTTATTCTTTGGTTTGCTGGTATTCTAGCATTTCTAGCTTATAAGCCATTCGGTAATCCCGAGCCACCGATTGCAAATTTAGCTCTTGGTGTTGTTTTATTGCTTGTTATTACGTGTAATTCATTTTTGAATGTTTATCAACAACTGAAATCAATTAAAATCGTCGCAGCCTTTTCGAAATTATTGCCAACATTAGCTACAGTGCGACGTGATGGACGTGAACAACAAATTATTACAGATGAAATCGTACCCGGCGATATTATTCTCATTCGAATGGGTGATAAATTACCGGCTGATTGTCGGTTTATTGCTGCTGATGGTCTTAAAGTTCGATTAATTAAATAATCTATTCGAATTTGAATTTGAATTTTTTTTTGTCTAGGTAAATACCTCGGAATTGACTGGAGAATCGAAACCAATTTCATGTACAGTTCGATGTTCAAGTGCGACATTTATGGAATCAACAAATATTGGCTTTTATTCAACGATGGTTGAACAAGGAACAGGCGAAGCTATTGTCATTGCTACGGGTGATAATACAGTTTTAGGTAAAATGTCGAAATTAACTCGAGGTGAATCAGGCGACGAAGTCACTGGTTTACATCGTGAAGTCAATCGATTCGTCTTGTTCGTTTGCGTGAGTACAATCATCGCTATTATCATTCTATGGATTACTTGGGCATCATGGTTAAACAGAGATCATAAAGGATTTATAACATACAATGCGAATATTATTAATTCAATTGGTATGATTGTAGGATTTTTACCTGTTGGTCTACCATCGGCAGTCACATTAGGTAAAGACAGAATTTTGATTGAATTATGTTATTGATTTTCTTTGTAATTAGTTTTGACAATCGTTGCCAAACAAATGTATCGACAACGTGTACTTGTTCGAAGTTTACAGATCGTTGAAACATTCAATGCAGTTTCAGTGATTGCCACTGATAAAACTGGAACATTGACACAAAATAAAATGACAATCACTCATTTACTTTGGGATGTGCATGGCACTTACAAAGTACCATTACCTAAACACGAGCCAGCTCAACCTGAAACTTTAATGCAAACCATTCGTCGACTTTCATCGGGTGTCATTGACACAGCTCGTCGATTGTCTATTGGTGCTGCGACTATGGTCAGAAAATTATCATCAGGAAATATCAATCAACCACAACGAATGTTTTCATTAAATGATGATAATGCAAAAAACAATATTCCCGATGAAGCTAGTGAAGTGCCCATTCAAGCTTTTCGTGATCTTCTACTTGGCGCAGCACTTTGCAATAATGCTGACAAACAACTTGTACAAGACGCACAAATTGGTCAAGATATAGCGAATATGAAATCGGAATTGCGTGTTGTTGGTGATGCAGCCGATACGGCTTTGTATAATCTTTGTGTTGAACGATGTTTTGTCGATATTGATAAAGTACGAGGTGTCAATCCACGTTTGAAAGTTCTACCATTCAATTCAGCCAATAAATTCATGATCTGTGCCAATCAACTTGAATCAATGGATCCGACGGCTCGAGAACAAGGCCGTACTGTTCTATTGACATTGAAAGGTGCGCCGGATATTGCCATTCAACGATGTTCGTCCTACAAAACAAATGAAGATCAAATTCGACCACTCGATGCTGATGTGAGGAAAGCTTTGTTCTCTCGACAAGAAGAATTAGGTAAAAATGGTTATCGTGTTATTGCCATGTGTCAACAACGATTCACACGTCAAGAATACGATGATATGATGCGATCGTACAAAGAAAAACAACGATCACAATCGTCACAACAAACCGATGATTTAGATGGTTTTCCAGCGAATGATTATTGTTTTATTGGTCTCTTTTCGTTACTTGATCCGCCACGACCGGAAGTACCTGATGCGGTATTAAAAGCTCGTCGAGCTCAAATTCGTGTTGCTATGGTCACTGGTGATCATCCAACAACAGCCAAAGCTATTGCCAAACAAGTCAACATTCTTACACCTGAAATATCCGAAATGAATGGCGTTGATACGTTTAAATTCGAGAAAAAAGACGATGGAGAATATATTCTTAATCTTTATCGAAATGATAAATTAATTCAACAGCACGAACCAGGTGAAGTTAAACGAACGGATTCACTATCGAAAAATGCCAGAGAAATGATGAGAAAAGCATCGATTGCAGCCGGAGATCTCGAACCCGAAATTCCACCGTGGTATACACGAGCTTGGGCATCATGTCGAAATCAATTCTCCGAACCTGAAACTGATGTTGAACCGACAGAGAAAATGGAATACATTCCTTATGGTATTGTTGTAGCTGGTGCTGATTTAGCTCATATGGATGATTTTATGTGGGATTGGGTTCTATCGCATCAAGAACTTGTCTTTGCACGTACGACACCCGAACAAAAACTACGAATTGTTACTGAGTTTCAACGACGTGCAGAAATTGTTGCTGTGACAGGCGATGGAACGAACGATGCACCGGCATTGAAATGTGCACATCTTGGTGTAGCTATGCAATCGGGTACGGAAGTATCGAAAGAAGCTGGTGATATGATTTTGTTGGATAATAATTTTGCATCGATTATTCAAGCGATTGAAACAGGCCGTCTGCTCAGTGATAATTTGAAAAAAGTTGCAGTCTATCTTTTACCTGGAGGTAATTCGATGATTTTACGAACGAAAATCATCTGTACGAATTGTTTTTTTTTTTGTCTCTTTAAGGATCTTGGTCGCAAATTTGGCCAGTATTCTTCAATCTTTGGTTCGGAATGCCATTAGCTTTATCTGCTTTCTTAGCTACAATATTTTGTATGGTTAACGGTACGTTTTGAAAAAATCATATTCATTTCTATTTTGATTGAATTTTGTTTGTTATCAATCAATTAGATGTGTTCATGTCACTGGCTATGGTTACAGAAAAACCTGAACGTGATATCATGTCTCGTCCACCGTCAATTCGTTCAAAAGATCATTTACTCAATTTAAAACTCTTGTTTCATTCTTATATGATCGTTGGAAATCTCGAATGTTTTACAGGTTTCTTCTGTTTCTGTTACTATTGGATTGATAGTGGTATTCCATTCTATTCGTTTATGTTTACATTCGAAAATTTCGTTAAGGATCCACCATTTCCCTTTTCAGCTGAGCAAGTAACTCAAATGACATTTGTTGCTCAGTCAGTTTACTATTGTGGTGTTTGTTTATTTCAATTTTTTAATTATTTTGCAACACGTACACGATATACATCACTTGTTCGACATAATCCATTTTGGGGCCGAGGCTGTAATTGGTATGTATTTCTTGCGATGATTATATCAGCTGGTGTTCAAATACTCATCACACAAATCGGTTGGTTCAATCGAGTCTTTCAAACGGGTCCCGTGCCCGTGAAATATGTCATGCCTGCATTAGGTTTCGGCACACTCTGGGTACTTATTGACGAAGGAAGAAAATTTATTATACGAAGATATCCACGTAGTTTCATTGCAAGAATGGCATGGTAAAACACATCGATTTTCGAAACCTAAAAATTTTTTTCTAGTATTCTTTTTAATTCTCACACAAGTCTCTTTCTATACATATGCGTTCTTTTAATTAAAATACAAATATTTTAACAAAAGAAAAGTTCGATATTAGTTTGTCAACATTGTCGATATATTCACTCGACATATCGGACAGTAATGTGCCATTGATTGATTCGATTCGAACCATCGAAAAATACAATTTTCATGAAAATTATGCGAACATTGAAGAGCAATTGCATTCTCATTTCTCTGCATATCGCCTAAACAAATCGAACAAACAATTTCCTCAATATTCGAATCCGATTGATTTGCTTGTAAAAGCGGCATCGTTTCAATAATCAGATATTCACGAGGTAGATCATGTAGTTTATATGTATTGCCTATTGTATGAAGAGGATATAAATGTGTCGTATAATGATTGACATACCACCATCGACAATTAGTTAAAGCGAATTTCGTTGGATAAATAATTTGTTTGCAAGAAGGACAATGATTTGGTCGTGCGAGGATGATACGTGCAAAATCGAATTCACCATAGCCAAGATTAATAATAACCATTTGATTGTAAGCTGAACATCGATAATTTAGGCAAAGTCCTTCGATATTTAAACCTTTACGAATTAAACGCCACGGTTTTGTTGAGTGACTAGTCGAATTGACTGAAGACAAACGATTATTATAGTCAGTTGTTGTCATTTGAGTTTGTAGACAAAGAAATATGAAGGTTTGTCGTTGTGTCAATAGAAATGGACTTCGTTATCTTACAAATGGCTCACCGAAGAAAAAGAAAAAAAACTGCTGACTATTATAACTACGTATTATATAACTTGAATATATTGACTATGATTTCGTTATTTTTTCTTGTGAGTTTAGAGAAATTCATTTGATGAATCATAAAATGACATTTAGAGAGATTTTAAAAAAAGCAATAAAATACGAATAAATATTGATTTGTCCTATTCTGTAGTCAGTAATTTTATTTTAATACGCCAATCGAAAAAAAGAAGAAGAGATAAACGATCATGTTATTTTTTAAAGATAAAAGAATTCCGTAATTTCGTTGCAAATTTTAATGTTTAAAGCATCACAATGTTTTTGTTTTCTGATGAGAAAAAACGAAATTAGATTCAGTTTGATATTTTCTTTTCACATGTTTTCATTGTCTGATTGAAGTGTTTGAGTGTATGACGATGTCCATCATCTCTCTTGTGAGCTTTCTCTATTGTTTGTCCATTATGAATTCGTCTGTTGATTTGCATTCGAGTGTAATTTTGTTTATCTTAAAAAACAGAGGAATGATTATCTATTCGGTTGTTTTCTTAACAGTTTAACCATGGATACTGACGCTAGTCTTAACTCAGACAGAAAAAAAAGCACTTGAAAAAATAATCGAATATTCATTGAGATTTGTTTTGTTCTCGTACGATGATTTTCTAATCATCATATTGATGATTGAACGGTAACACTTGGAACGAGAAGAGGAAAAAGAAAATGTCGATTGCATTAATGTATGCTTATGTATTTAGAGCTGACACAAGGTATTTTCAATAGATGAAAGCAACTCGTATTTCAACACGTCGTTTTAAATGATGTAAAAGGTGGATTAGTTAGTGTTGTTGTTGTTGTTGTCGTTGATGATAATGATGATTAAAGAAAATCATAATATGTAGCTGACAAATGGGCGTATGATATAACTTGAAAAAGAGATGTGCGAAAATATTCTTTCGTTTTCAAAGAAGATAAATAAATAGAATGTGTCAATTGAATGGACCTTGTCGTCGATCGAAACTGAGTAGTTGTAATGATTAGAATTCGCATATAATCGTGATTTTCTACCTTAGACTAAAAATAAATATTGCACATATTTGGAGTTCCGATTCTCACTGAACACGATTAATTATCTCGAGTCAATAGGCGATAATGATTTTCAATCAAAACTCGTTTTTTTTTCTTCGTTTTGTATAAAGTCTAGTTCGATCTACATCTGTCCATTTCCTGTTGTGTCGCTTAATGAAAAACGTTAGTCTTTCTCTTCCATCTTTGTTTGATGATAAGCATAATGAAATTAAAAATTCATTCATTTCTATTCCAAGTAGTTCATCATCACAACAACTAATACGATCGAGTTTATTGATTGGCACTTCTCGATTTCTAAATGTTCTTGTCTGTCACTTTTTCTCTCCTCGTTCTCTCATTTCTGATTGACTATCGCTACTGTACAATTTTTCCTTCTTTCTCTCTCTTTTCTCTCTTCTCGATTGTTCATAACTCTATCGTCTCGTCATCATACACATTCACTTGTTCTTCTTCATCTGTTCAACATAGACATAAAAACTGAGTCGGTGATTATTATCATTAACACAATATAGGCATATATACTAAACCGATTTCACACGTCGGAGGTGATCTGAACAAGTAAGTGAACAAGAAAAAAAAATCGTTTTTCGTAAATCAATTCGAACAATTGGCGATAACAAAAAAAACGACGCTGCCTTCGTTTTGTTCTTATCAAGAATTTTTTCTATATGTTTATACATATGCAATAGATAAAGTTCTCTTCGTTTTTTTTCTCCACCATACTTTTGACATTTGAAGTCAGTTTGTTAATCAATTGAACATAAACGGATGTGCTTTTTGTTTCGATTACGTCAGATGTTTCTTTTCAGTTTGAGTTTTTCGATTATCACACATACAAATAAATAAATCGATGCTCTTTTGTTATTTGCCCTTTGTTTTCCTCATAATATACATCATTTTCCTAACTGACAAATCGTGAAACATTTCCTTCAAATTAAAAACAATTATCTATGTTTTCCTTTTTCTTCTTCTTCTTCGTTTCGATATGGAAATGAAGTGATATTGTAAGCAGACATAAGATTCTAATCTCTATCTACTCATTGCATATTAACTGTCCTGAGAGATAAATGATAATAGATTGCGCCAGTACAGCAAAATGTTTATCTCGATATTCAACAAGATAAGTCGATATATCTCTATTGATCATCAATTGAACTGTTTTTGTCTTTAAATCTGTATATATTCATTTTTTCCCCTGTTTGTTCTAGATCTCAAACAAATGAATTCTATCAAAGTTCTATTCTTATTTGTCTCATTTGAAAGTATTCTCGCTCGAGGTATGTCAATTACAAATATACTCTTTGTTTTGTTTGGATTCATTATTTGATATTTTCTACATGAAATTTGAACGTTCTATGTCAATAGGACTTAATATTCGTACGATGTATTATTTTTTAGGAGGACCACCTGTACTTTTACCTCGTACACCGAATATAATCCAAATTGAGGTCAATGAAAATGAACCATTGGAATTACATTGTCCAGTAGTAGTCTCCTCGGATTTGTCTGTTCAATGGTCGAAGAATAACGACGAATTAGATCCAATGTGGTCGACATCGAATATGTTAATTCGACGATTTTTATTAAAAATTCATCGAACATATTCGACTGACGCTGGTTTATACAAATGTAATGTTGTCAATGGATTCGGAAGTGTTCAAGCTCAATTTCAAGTCAACGTTAAATGTAAAGAATCTTTTGTTTTTTCCTATTCGAAAGAAAGAAACGACTCGTTTTGTTTAGCTAATGGAACATCAACGAATAAAATTGCCAATATCGAACAACCGATTGTTGACGATTGGGATATCGATTCACTGAATGGAGGTAGAGATTTGCTTTTAATCTTGCTCTCGATTGAAACGATAAATTGTAGAAGCACCGGCGTTTCTTTCGCGAAATGAAGGCAATTCAAATGAAGCAACGAGAGTGATGCAACCTGAAGGTACAACTGTTCAATTGAAATGTTTAGCATCTGGCAAACCAACACCGGAAATACGTTGGAAAAAAGACGGAAAGATTCTTTCCGAAGATGAATACGGCATAACTCAAAGTCAAATATTAAATATTAAAGATTTACGTCGAACTGATACGGGAAATTTTACTTGTGAAGTATTTAATTCATTTGGAAGTATCAGTGCGTCGTATGTTCTCATTGTAACTGGTAGGAAATCGATAGAAAATCGAATGAAAATTCGAAAATCTTTCTTTTCTTCGATTGAATAGAAAAATTACATTTTTATGGTGATGATCCTCAGAATAGTAGTGTTAGTCTTGGTCAATCAGTCGTGCTCAATTGTCGTGTACAAACCAATGATCCAACAATAAAAATTCAATGGTTGAAAAAGATCAACAATCAACAAACATTTCGACCTGATGTCATTGTTTTCGGTTCGGAACAATATGAAACTATTGAACAATCTCATCAAGAACATTATTTAAATAATATTCTTTCGAAAACACTCATCTTTCCTCGAATTACTCAACAACAAACAGGAGAATATATTTGTCTTATACAAAATGATAAAGCAACAAATTACAAAAAAGCTTTTATTCAACTTCTGGATTCACATAAAAGTACAACAAACTCAGGAACAATCAATGATAATACAACATTGATCTGTATCATTGTTATTCCTTTATTCATTCTCGGTCTTTTTATGTTTTCAATTTTTTGTTTTCGTCAATATCATCGAAAAACTCCTCGTCATTTACAATATGCCGATAATATGAAATCGACAAGCAAACCACAACAACCATTAATGCAATATCATGGCCCAATGGTCCCATCGACAACAAGTCGAACGAGTAATGACTATCTAGCAGATAGCATCGATTCAATCCCAGTCTCTCGACAATATCAATCGCAACGATATGGCCCATCGATTTCATCTGATCTAGCATCACTTACGAGTTCGAATTTATATTATGCACGCGTTCAAGCTATTTAAACCATCAATTCTATCGAATAGTATACAGTGATACGTTGACAATATAACTGTAAAAAACGACACACACAATACTCTTTAACTATGTCAAATATGCGTTGTCTGTTTCATTTGTTGTTGTTTTTTCGACTGATATCTCTCATCTTTTGTTTTGTCTGTAACTTTAATAAAAACTATTAACAATGTTTCGTTTGCTTTTGTTCGGGTAATCTATTATTGATGTTGTATTTAATTACGTCAAGTCACGAATGACTTATCTTCCATGAAATTAGGCAGATGTTCTTTTTAACCTATCTAGCTAGATCTTTATTTAGCATTAATCAACGACTGACACAAACAAGAAGCAACAATGTCTTATTGTTTATTATTCATCATTTATGCGCTAACAAATAAATCGCCATCAATACTTGCAACAGATTTAAGCAACGGTTTTTTATGATTGTGAATTGGTTGTATTCGTTCAGTTTCTAATACTATCTGCTTTTGTGAATTAAATGAATGCCATTGATAGAGTACATAAAGATTAACATGAAGCATAACAGCGATGATAAATTTTGAACAAGCGTAAAGGAGATGACGAGTTAAATCGACACGACGTCGTTCAAATAAGAAAAACCAAATTGGAATTATGAATATAAATACAAGGATATATATTATTAAAACACAAATAAGTATAATGCTTGAGATTATACGACGGTGGCATTTAAGCAGACGAACACAAAATGATGTTTTACGAAGTTTATGTTGATACCAATAACAAAAAACAATAGATTTTGTCACTATAAATACGACAGCTTGATGCCAAGCGAAGATATTTGTAACTGTATCCACGATATTAATTAATTTGAAAACATAATGAACACAAACTACATCATTATGTTCGTAGTTGATATAAGTAATTGTTTGATTGAGACAATAATGTTCAAGTGAAACATTGATACTTAAATTTGAAACATTGAGATTTGTGTTTTTGAGCCAACAAACGACTTGTTTCGGTCGAGTATGAAAAGTTTTGAGATATGATTGACATGTTTCTTGATAGACATCACGAGTTAAAATCTTGTAAGCAAAGACAGTGAGTAATAGATCAAGTTGAAATGGAACTAAGAGAAGATAATTAGCATTGTATCTTTTCTCGAAATTGAAATGAAATGGTAATCTTTTTCGTTTCATGTCTAATGAATTGAGTGGCAATAGATGATTTTTTCTTTGATCATTCGTTGTATCAAAACGTCGGAGAATATTTCGAATAACTCGATCCAATGCACCTTTGGCAAAGCAATTGGCTAGATTGCCGAGAACATCTTTGAGATGAGGATGTTTTTTTGACAGACAAATTAAATGACCAATGAGAGCTGTCAATGCAACGAAGATTATATTCGGCATTGCAAATAAAATAAAAACAGCATGTAAATCCAATGGAAGACCATCGTCATTGAGAACGCTCATTCTACGTGTTTAAAGAAAATAAAATTAACAGATGCTTTCTGTGTTTGATCTTATTTAAACGAATAGAATCTAATGGAATTTTTAATGAATCACGAGATTCGTAGAAGAAAAAAACCATGTCGAATAATCTATGAAGCATAAAATATATGCTGCGCTGCTGAGATAATTGATTTTTATTTACGAAAAACAAACAACATAGAATATTTTAGACTTAAAATAGGGCACTGGATGTGAAATATTTCTTAGACGATGTATCTAAACCATATTCCATCATTGTCACACTACGAGAGGAATCGTAATCCTCGTTAACAACAGCTTTAACTAATTCTTGCTGATGATCATTAATTGGCACTGCTAGGTCGTTTTTTTCGTTCGGTTTTAATAAGGACTTTTTCTGTAAATTTAGCGAATGCCATTGATAGAGTACATAAAGATTAACATGAAGTATAGCAGCAGTAATAAATTTTGAACAAGCGTAAAGGAGATGACGAGTTAAATCGACACGACGTCGTTCAAATAAAAGAAACCAAATTGGAATAATAAATATAAATACGAGAATATAAATTGTTGAAATACTAAATATTGAAAGATATAACATTGTATGACGTTGACAGTCAAGTAGATGAACACAAAATGATGTTTTACGAAGTTTATGTTGATACCAATAACAAAAAACAATAGATTTTGTCACTATAAATACGACAGCTTGATGCCAAGCGAAGATATTTGTAACTGTATCCACGATATTAATTAATTTGAAAACATAATGAACACAAACTACATCATTATGTTCGTAGTTGATATAAGTAATTGTTTGATTGAGACAATAATGTTCAAGTGAAACATTGATACTTAAATTTGAAACATTGAGATTTGTGTTTTTGAGCCAACAAACGACTTGTTTCGGTCGAGTATGAAAAGTTTTGAGATATGATTGACATGTTTCTTGATAGACATCACGAGTTAAAATTTTATAAACAAAAACAGTGAGTAATAGATCAATTTGAAATGGGATCAGGAAAAGATAATTCGTATCGTAGATTTTCGGATAATTGAAATTGGTTGTCATGGCGATTGAATTGTTTTCAGGATAAGAACGTTTTCGTGTTAGCAGTGTTTCTTGTTGTTGTAATTGTTTCATTGCTTCGAAATGTTTTAACATATTTCGAATAATTCGATCTAATGCGCCGTTGGAAAAAAAATTAGCTAACTCTCCGAGAAATGCATCGAGACGGGGTCGTTTCTTTGATAAATAAATCATGTATGCATTGAGAATTGTTAAAAAAAGAAATATACAATTTGGCATAGCAAATAGTATAAATACAAATCTTAGATTCAATGGTATACCATCATCATTGACTGAAGTCATGTCTTCGAAACTCATTGAAATAATTGAAACTTTGTTGAAATCTATATAAAAGGTAAGTAAGTATATGCCAATACTTACAGTCTGAATAAGACGATTTTCCTAGTTGTTGTTGTTGTGTTTAGAATGACAAGAAAAGAATTCAGCAATTGTCGTCATCGATTGTGTAACTTTGTGTTGACAGAAATAGAGAGAAAAATCTATGATAATTTCTTAATTACGCATTTTAGTTTTTTATTGACTAATTTGTCGTCTTATACGCTTTTTTTTTGACAAATTCAAAATAGATTTCTATATAGGACAATTATGACTTTATAATTAAAAATAGTAATCCAAGTTGCATGCTCATTTACTAACTGTATTTATTAGTATCAATATTCAATTGTCTATTTTGTTTAAACAATATATGAAAACAATTCCTATATGCATATTGAAATTTGAAACTTATAGTAAACGACGATAGAAGAATACTATTTGCTGAAGTATGATCTGATAAATCTTCGATTTAATTCTTGTAATATATCGATATTGACCGCAAACAACGAAAAACGTATTACATAATTTCATGAGTCATTCTGTCGATGTAATAGTACGAATGAAAAGATAAATAAAATTCAGTTTATTTAAATTCATATGTGAAAAAAAATGGAAAAAACTACAATTATATACAATCCATAGTATCTTGATATTTTATTTCCAAAAGTATCCAATTACCACACATAAAATCAAAAGACACGGACGTAATACAAGCGATTGTGCACAATTAAACCAATAATTTCCTCCAGTTGCATACCATGCTTCTGTGCCTGGTTCATATCGATTATAGTTTGCATATCGATTATAATTATACTTCGATGGGTGTTGCCAACTATTTCGATTATTACTTGAAGACGAACTTGGTCTTTGGTGATTTAGAGCATGATGAGTTTGTTTAAGTAAATTTTGATAATATTGCGAATTGGAATTATAACTCACCGGCACGATACTATGTCCATTCGGACGATTAGGTCGTGAAATAAATGAACCATAATTTGGATCGGATCCTACACCTAAACACAATAGGAAGATAATGAGAAAAAAAAACATTTTCGTAATCTGTTTACCATAGTAAGAAGTTCCAGGAATGGAACCACTTGGACTTGGAAAACGAACTGATCGTCTACTACGACGACGATGATAATGAAATGGATCAATGGGCGCGGATTTTATAATGTCACACAGGACAATAATGATGCAAAGCATAAAAATAATTGATTTCATGTTGTATGGTCGTATCGAAACGTGTATCACGCCAAAATGAGTTGAATTTCTAATATTTCTCCTCTTTATTGTGCAACCGACACATAGGAAGCGAGAAAGAGAAGAAAAAAAGACTTTAAGTACATTTTGATTTTTTTTCTTCCTCGTCCTTCTCTCGAGAAGTAAGAAAATAACGAGCAAACAAGTTCTTCTCATACTATTGCTTAACAAACGTCATTTGTCATTCTTTTTCAAACTTAAATCACACTATTTTTAGGTCGCATCGAACAAACAACTGCGCATCGATAGTAGAAAATGCGTAGTTTCTATCAATTCATGGTGCATTGATTAGACATTGACGTTCTTTTATTACATTTTCAGCAGAGATATCTGTGTCAGATAAAATTACACTAATTTACAGCTATAACAGTCACAACATAACCTTCTGAAATCGAAAATTCTTTTAGTTTAATTAAAAATAACAATTGATTTAATAACTGTTTAATAAAACATATTTCTTTTTCTCAAATTTAAAAAGAAAAAAAAATAATATGTCTATATATACGTATATTCAATAAAACAATATGCAAATATCAGATTTGATTGAGCTCAATCATTTTTTGAACTTTCCGCACTAGAATCCGTTGTGATCCTAATGTAATCGATTTAGTACCTTTGCACATATTCATTTGATCTTCACGTAATGTTGAAAAGCATTCTTTCGTATGAAATATATGCATTAAACTATTGTCAACAGCTCGAAAAACATTTAATGTCGGTGATTGAACGAGTTTATCATAGATTTCGACATCTTCTTTACCCCAACCGCTAATTTCAACATTCCAACTGCCGGCTTGCCCTAAATCGCCTTTATAAATGCCCAACATTCCGAAACCATATTGTCTCCAATAGCCAATATCATCTCGTAGAGTAAACGATGAGAAATTAATTTGATTTTCATTTGTTTCCCAATAATTCGGATCATATTGACTGAATATAATCGGAAAATAAACTTGTTTATTCCAAATTGTATGATGACGAATACGAGGAAATAAATCTTTCGTAAAAATCATATCAAGATCGATGAAAAACAATAAATCCGTATCATTAAAACGTGATGCACCATACGAACGTGCAAAACCACGTGTAAAATTTCCATTAGGAACTTCAATTAAATAGACTCGTGTTGATTGTGAATTAACAATAAAATTTCGAATATAATCCGCTATGGTTGACATACGTTCGCCACTATCTTCAGCTGTTTCCATAAGAATGATGTAGAGATAAACATTGGATAGATCGGCGTCATTCGAACGCATCACAACTCGATCGAAATTTGTTAATAGACGTTTGAGTGTCGGCAAACGTCCACTCACAGGTACGATCATATGAATCGGAGTAGGTGGATAATAGAATTGTTCAATCACCGGTTTAGTTGAATCCAATGGATAAACAGGTCGAATAGGAGTTAGTATTGCACTTGAATATGTCGAAGGAATCTCACGGAAATATAATGGACGAAATTTTTGCACAACATAAACACGTTTTCGTACGGGAACCTAACGAAAATTTGAGAAATAAATTTCGAAAGATTTTATTTTTCGTCTCGTTGTCACCTACCGACATTTTCTTGCCCATATATTTCCGATAGATTAAAAATAGATCGAGAATATAATTCATTCCATGTCTTGGCTCATATTTATAATAACCATAGAGTGTTTTCTTGTATTCTAAAAATCGACCCATATTTCTCGAAATTTTATTTACTTCTTCCATATACGTTCGAACAACTTCATCGAAACATTGTCTATACGCCGGTTCAATCGATCGAACAGGTAATTCTGTATTGGCTGAATATTGACTAGCTGTAAATAATGTATAGATATTCGGTTGAGTTCGAATAGGTTCGAAAGGTTTGCCCTTGAATTTATCAAGATTGGCTAAAGCTTGTGATAGAAAATTTATATCATTGACTGATGTTAAGGATTGATTAAAATAGGTCAATAAAACGTTCCATAAATGTCGTTCCGTAGTTATATGTTGGTTATTTTCATTGTTGAATAAACGATAGGAATTATTGTATGAATAGATTAATTGTTCAGCAATTTGTTGATCTTGCATTGTTAGAAGTTTGTAGAATTGTTTGAATCGATTTTTAACTTGCTCGTTTTTATTCGTTTGAATTATTTTCGAGATTTGTTTCGAATGATTTTTAATTTCATTTTCAATTCGAATTATTTCATTGGCAAATTTAATCTGTCGATTTAAAATCATTGTTCGTTGTTCAAGTTCAAGAATTCGTCGTTGTAAAGCAAAATTATGCACACGTGTAAACACGCGTATGTCCTTTATCGAATGAAGACTTACAGCACGAAGTATATCCGTTGAAACTAAATTTCGTGCTCGATAACCATCGGTTTTATTCGGATGATTATATAGGATATGTTGCATTTCATACGACCATGTACATGATGTATTCGCATATTTATGCACACATCGACCAAGTTCAACATCTTCATGATATGTGTAGAAGTTTTTCAAACATTTCTTAATATGTGGCGTGAAACGAGCTAATGTTTCACGAGATATGATTATACCTGGTCCGCCCATGCAAAAATTTTCGTTTTCACCCAATGCTAATTTACCGTATTCATCTTTTGTGCCCATGCCTGGCTGACCGATATAATAAGGTTTACGATTATCAATCGAACGAAGTAATTTCTCGAGATTATCCGTTCGTATGTAAACATCATCATCGACTCTCATAAACCATTCGAATTTATTCAAATAATGATCGTAAATATACTTCATCATGAGAAAGGATTTTTTCTGCGGCGGATAAGTATCAGTTACCGATGGTAGACTAACAAGATTAATATTCGTTTCATTGGTTGTTGAACCTTCACTTGAAAAGAAAATAACTTCGCCAGGCACTTTTTGTGCCCACGTACGCACGACTGTCGGTGCTCGTGTGGTCAGAAAATCTTTACTCGTCATAACAGCAATAAGAATTAATTGTTTTTTCTGTGATACACGAGGTAAATTCACGGATGCTATTAGTAATGAATTCGTTCGATTTGTATCCAAGCCGAATTCGCCATTTTCTTGCAAAGAAAATTCATCAGTTAAACATCGTTTTAAATTACAAATAAATAAGAGACCAATTTGAAAACCAATAACAACAGAAACAAGTAACAATAGTAATGATAACCACCATGATGGACCGCGTATATTGCTTGTAAAACGATTGTTTGTTGGAGGTGGTAGTGTTTGACGTGAAGATTTTTTTGTTGTTGATGATAAATGTGGAAGGACATTGATCGAATCCTTATGAAGAAAGAAAAAGAAAAATATAAACGAATATGAATTATTTATTTAACAAAAAAAAAAGCGAAGATTTTGTTGTTTATCCGAAGAAGTTCAATTTTAATACGTACTCCTAGTGCTATTGAATTCATGTGCATTTTATCTTCAATCGAAAGATCTTTTTCATGTTTATTAAAAAAGAGTCGATTTCGTAATTTCACCCACGTCACACAGAACTTTTTTTTCAACTCAAATATCGAATATTATATGAATGAGGAGTAGATGACAAGAAGACGAAAGAAAAGAATTGATATAATAATAAAACTAAATACGATATTCAAGTATTTATATAGATATAAGAGTATTAGTTTCTATTTAAACCTTCAATAGTTTTATTCAGTGAAGTTTCAATGTAGAAAAATAAGAGAGAAGAGAACGAGAATCACACGTTGATCGATTAGCTGCTTATAAACTCTCTGATTAGATGCTCATGAAATCATGTTAACTTTTGATTGAATTCGAAGTTTAGAACGAGAACAAGAGAAAAAGACTTACAGGTCCATCTGAGGATGAAAATGGATACACTGTTGAATTGATTTGGGAATTTAATAATGTTTGTTGATAGCGTAAGAATTTCGTTGCTATTGTATTAAAAAAGTATTTTAAATGTTCGAAAATTTTTCTTAAGCCCATGAAAGAAAAAAAAACAGATTTATGTTAAAAGAAAGTCTTTAACATCAAGAATAAATTAAATCAACGGAGGAGGAGGAGAACGAGAGAATGAAGAGAAAGAAAAAATTCCATATCGAAAGATGATAATCGCCGTAGATGGGTGGTCACACGCATTCATCAAACATAATAGATCACGGCATGAAAATTACACGTCGTCCATGAATTCATATTGAAATAAAAGTAAATAATAACGATAATATTCCAAATAGTTTGGTCATTACAAGTGAGACGAAAGAGAACAAAATGTTCGATTTATTAACTTAATATTTTTCTTCATATACATTCGTTTATTTGTCAAATTGAGACGAGAGTAAAAAAGAGAAAGTGAGAGTAAAGGACGTTAAGATCTAATCAGATTCTGTTTTCATGAAAAACAATACTAATAAACTTTCAAACAAAATATTGGAGAAGATATCGATTACGTTTTTAATTTAAACCACGACTTGTGTTTTTCTTTTCCGTTAAGTCATAACTTCGAAAACAATCAAAAAAAACGAAAGAGAGACAAAAACACACGACTAAATCGATAAGTTTACAAGTGAATCGACACGAGACAAAACACTTGATTATCCAACGAGAGAATAATTCAGCGCGTTAAATACACTTGCGAAAAGAAAAATATCTACGAGTGCAAACCTGTTTATTGGGTTTTAATGTTGAAGTAACAATAACATTATCGAAGAGTGTTGTAAATTTGGTCATAATACAAAATCATGAAGGCATAAGTCTTCGTTCTAAAAAAAATAAAGAAAATGACGAAACAATTATCTCGGAGACAAGTCAATGTATGTATGTATGTCGAGAACATCTATTGAAAATAATTATGAGAAAACCATCTATCATTATACGGATGAAACAAAAGGAGAAAAGAAGAAGAAAGATTATCTATCAGATGTTCGCATTTTCCTTCTCAGACATCAATGTTCGTATAAACAATTCTTTTGCACATATCCGGATAATAAATATCATTGGATCATAACGAATAATAATTGCTTTTGTTTATTTGACAAACTCAGTCGATATTTGCCTGCTGTGTTATTCCACGAAAGCTTCTACCTTCAACAGAATTTCTTCTAGAATCGTGCTTTTATTTAGTTTTATTTAAATATTGTAAAATTTTTCGTTTGAAAAGCACTTTCGCTTGTCAATTACTTGTTTCGTTTTAAGAAGAGGAAAAAAAATACTTTATTCTCATAATTTGATGTGCCAAAAAAAGTTTAAGTAGACATTGACAACCGAATGCTGTTTTTTTAACAAAAGAAAAAGAAATGAAACCATTCAAGAAAAATGAAATAGTCATTGTAGAAAAACCGGCCAGTTTATTTCTAAAATCATGAAATAATAAAAACAACATTCTGTTAAAATAGACTAGCGTCTTACCTTCAAAATCAAAAACAAACTGATCTCAAAGATCTTCATATATTATATGACAGAGAAAAATAGTTTGCAATCGGAGAATATGATTACAAAATAGCGATATTAAAAAAAAAGAGAGAAAAATAAATGAAATCTGACATTAAATAACATGAGGTGAATGTATGAGGTTGCCTATGTGAGCAATTTAGATGAATCCTTCGATGATTCGCTCTTAACAGCTGCTTTTTACTTATAGTAAAAGTAATTCCAATGAATATTAACTTTCGAGTGCACTTAAATAGAAAAATCGCCGAATATAGAGTAAGAAAAGAAACAATTCTTTGTAAGTGACGTTCAATCGAATATGTATTTTTTATAAAAAAAAAGAAAAGAAAAGAAAAACAAACTAAAATCATAATGAAAAAAAAACCAAACTGTACGTTGAGGGTGTACTGTTATTCGATGTTTCTAAAATTTCAGGAGAAAAGTAACTCGAGACTAAGAATAGAATTTGAATTAAAAAGCAATTTCACAGCATGAAAAATATGTGTACATAGGATGTCATTTCTGTCTGTGCATTCATCATCACCAGGGCCGTTTCGATATTTATATAAAATGAATTTATAAATGACTGATATTCGATTTTCGTAGTAAAATATTTGCTGATGAATTTCGTTCGGGTAGCGGCGGCTTGACAGATGAACGAGGAATACTTGATTTTCGTGGTGGAATCGGAGGCACTTGTCGATGATTTGAATTGAATGTTGATTGTTTCGATAGAATTGGAGTCAATGGAACGTCATTTGATGGTGCGAAAGGTTTCTTTAAATTCAAAGATTTAATTGAAGAAGAAGTATCCGACAATGAACTTGAAGTTCGAGAGTCTAGTTCACGTTTTGATGGAACAATAAAACTTTGACTCATTTGCTGTTGTTGTGGATGACGATTGATAGTACTTAATGTTCGGTACGAGAGACTTCCAGCAACTTGAATTTGTTTTCTCGGTAATGGTGTTGAACCAACTGATGTTTGTTGAGATTTCTCATTTGATTTCCAGAAAGGTGAATTGATCGATTTGATTTTCGGTGGTGGAATTAAAGTTGGCCGAGAATGTGATTCTTTTGGTTGGTTCATTGGAGTCGCAGGATCTTCGAGAACACGTTCAAGTCGTTGACGTAATTCGTCCATGTAACTTGCGGATTTTATTTCGTTTTCATCGGTAGTTGCTAAAGACAAAACGAATAGAGTTCAGTGAAATGACAAATTGATTTTAATATATCTACATGGATTAATTGTATAGTATTGATTCGATGGAATCTGTGCTCGATGTTCGGTTAGTGATAGATCATCTTGTGATTGATGAATAATTGACATTTGTGAATAGTTAATAAAACGACCTGATGAACGATAGATATTCATCGCTTTTTCCATGAATAGATAGTTGATTTTTATTTGTTGATTGAACTAAATCATTGCAGATCGAGATTAAATTTAAAAAAAAAAACAAAGAAAGCCGAACTCCTACTTTTGCAATTCGGATATGTCGAGTCCAACGATCAAATTCTAATTCCGTTTCGACACACATGTATTTTATGTATTTCGAACTTTTCTTTTGAATCAATGGATGCTTTAAAAAACAAAAGTACATATGAACACATTTTCCTTGAGAATTCATTCTTTCGAATACTAACTTTCAAAGCAAAACAGAAGTCACTTGGCGATTTGAATTTCTTCTTCCAATCAAATCCGGAGAATAATTCGACATTCTCCAATTTCGCCAAGCAAACTAATTCTTTCTATTTGAGAAAAACAATCCGACGAATATTTTCTTTCTGTAATTTTCTTTCAAAATTACTTTGCTTTTGCCTTTTGGAATATAATATAAACCCGATGATCGAAGTACACAAAAACATTTCTTCCAAGATTTACGTGATTTTTCCTTGAGATAAATATTTCCTTCGACATCGCCTGTTTCAAATAATTGATCAGGTGAATTTAATGTACGAAAAAAATCGTATTTTTCAAAACGTTTCGTAAAACGAAGACGATTCGATGAGACCGTTGGCCACATGAGAATAGCTTCGGTTAATTTTTGATGATCTTCGAAAATACGTTCTGAAAAATCAAAGATTTTTTTTCTTTTCTTCGAAAATCATTCACTGATGGAATCGTCATACCCATGTGAAGATCAGGCAGAATCTCGACAATTGCATAATTAACGTCTGGTTCTCGATGATTTTTATGAATCAGTAAGAAGAGTACATCACGAACTAACATTGAATCATCGACGAGTATACTTTTCGTTGAACCATCGTCATTATATGTTCGAACGAGAATTTTCGATGGATGTTGCGATTGTGCTAATACACAATCGTCCGTATCGAGAATATTCAAAGGTGATTCATCGATTGGATTGATTATCGAACGATAGATGATCTAAAAAAATAACTCGAATAGCGATATCTCGTGATTATCATCACTTACGGATTCATCAGGAGGGACCTTTTCGTTTGAACAACTATCACTGTATGCTGAATCACAATCGTCTGTTGTTGTTAATTTCGATGCTAATGATGAATTGGTTTGATGTGTTGAATTGTATAAATGATAGGATTCATTACTGATTTCGTCACCGAGTCCACTCGATGATGCACTCGAATCTGATGAAGATACTTGTGGACAATCGATTTTTCCAATTGAACAATCGTTGATTGTCATTGTTAAACTTGCGAGAGCAGCTTCAAGTTGATCTTCGAGTGTACGAAGTTCAGAAACACAAGTCGAAGGAGAAAATGATGATGATGATGCCATTGTTGATTTCTGTTCGGATTTGGTTTTACGATCGAATTCGTATTGAAAATCAAGTAAATCCGATGTTAGAATATTAAGTTCGTTGGAATCATCGACATCATCTAAACATTAATCGATTGTTATTTCTTTTCCGCAACAATACTTAATAATGGTCAGATTCCCATTGACGATTATGACAGACACAAGAAACGTATGTTCACACATCTAGTTCTGATGGAAACATTTGTATTTTCTTTTCCTCTCTCTCTCTCTCTTTCTGTCTATATGTGTCTTTTGTTGTATTTATTTAAGAGAAGAATATCAAAAGATGTTCTGATAGAGTTATGTAAGCGATAGAGATAAAAGAAGATTGCTAGAGCGAAGAATAAATCTTTGAATAATACTTACTCTTCTTTTTTTTTATCAACGAATAGAAGCGAGTAATAAAGGAGAACGAGAGAGAGAGAGAAAACTAGAGTTTTCATCGGAATAAAATGCAATGCGTGAGTGTTCAGCTAGATATATGTCACCTTCGTTTACATTGTTTCAGGCTTAAATTTATATCATAGATTAAATGACATACGGAAATTAAAGAATCATATTAATACGATGGCCTTTTTTTCTGTTCATATTCTGATTAAGCTTTCAAGGCCATGGTCTTTTTGTCCTAACAATGCCAATCTACGTTATCAAGATGAACAAGGATAATGATGCAATCGTTTGATTTGACAATGATTTATTTTCTTACAATCTGATTAGAACAATTTAAATCTCTTTACAAAACGATACACTCGTTCATTTTCTCTTCAATATGATTGACATTTAATTATCTTTACTTGTATAATTCTATCGTCCAGAGAAAGAACAAAAAAAAAGTCATAAGAAAACGTTTTATTCGTCTAGAGAAATAGGTTTATCGCGATTACATAATATTTGCCTGTTAACGGAATACATGAGATATTGTTCATTCTGTCACATCTATCATCAAATGTGATCATCAATATATATATATATATATACTTCCGTTAAGGAAGTCATCAGAGTGCATTCAACGGAAAACGCCTCTTGGTTAAAGATACTGACCAAAGAAGAATGAGATTAACTTACCATAAAGATGAATAGTAAATGGAGAATTACAAGCGTTCTTTTCATTTGTTGAGTTTTGGTGCTAAAATAGAAGAACAGAACAAAAATGAATATCAAAACTCTCTAGTAGATTGAACATATGAAACAATTAGCTATTCTCTTGTGTCTGATGCAATTGTTAAAATCTCTCATGAGAATATCTATGAGTTTACAAAACGATTCAATTAACAGAAAACAAAATAAAATCAAGGTTACATATCACTATTATGTAATAATTCCATTGTAATAGTTCAATAAAGTTTATCTTTCGGTTTTTAATCGATTCAGATATTGTATCATCAATATCATTAAATCGATAATCGAATCGAATTCTGTATTAGTTTAGAAATTCTATATCATCAATGAAAACGAATAGGTTTTTTTATTTTCATCATTGAATCGATCGACAAGGATTTTAAAATATACGAAATCATATCTGTCATGTATGAAAACAAAATATTTTGATATTTATCATCGGTTTATTTTCATCATTAACTCTCAATGTCAGAGAAAACGACCTAATCAACAGCATGTTCATCATCTTCATGCTCTCAGCACCTACTGCTGTTCATTACATTTATCACTAGGCATCTGTTATACAAACATACGGAACTAGGGCTAAAGCTCGCGATCGATAGATTGATATTGAAAGGCAAGTATGCAGCCTTGACAACAGAATTTATCTCACCGTATGCGCTCCATTAGGCAAGCAAATAGATATATTCTTTTGCGATTGATATCTTGAGACAATTCAGTACATGGAAATATAACAACAGTAGATCAGAGAGAGAGAGAAAAAGGTCATCATTATGTGAAGAATAATTGAGCAAGTCTTGCAAGTACAACTGTTTGACAAAATAACTTTGCTTACAAACAGACGCACACAGTTTGATCAATTAGCCTTGTACTGACAGTTGATGATCGATTTTTCATGAAACTTACCGATGATGAACATGATTGAATAAAATTTTGCAAGGCTCGATTAGCTGCCAATTGTTCGCTATTATTTTTCGCATGTTCATTATTATCTTCGAATTCTTGTTCAGATTCAGAAATTTCTGAATCCCATTCGAGAATCGATGGTGATGCTGGTTGATTGTATTCTTGTGGTAAAGGTATCGATGGTAATCTTTCGATTTGTGTTACTAATTCGTCAGATAATTCCGATTCATCTTCTTCTTCAATCGATGACATACTAACATACAAAATTAAATAAGAAAAGAAATTTGAAAAACAAAAAAGATTTACATACCGAAAATGATATCGATACATTGCTAGTTGAAGAACGCTTTCGTAAAGAATATCATCATCTAAGAATTGATTCTGTCGGATAAATCTAAGAGAAAGAAAAAGAAGAAGAATTGAGCAATCGAGTCAATTGTCACCACATATATATCATCAAATCTACAGGAAACAAGGAGATAACTGATTATGAAACCAACTTCTCAATGTATAAGAAAATCTAGTAAATAGTTCATCGTCATCAAAGAACAATTTTCAATGCGCACATCGTTCTTGTTTGTATACTAACTAAAGAAAAATCGTATTGAAAAGTCTATTCAGACAGATACAAGTCTTGAGGACAATTGGTAATACAATAATCCCGACAGAAATGAGATTTTGATTATTCGTCAATGTCTTCAATTGTATCTAAATACATTGACAAGTCAATCGATATGCCTAAATAAATATCTACAATACAATAGTCTTCGTAGGCCTCCATTTCTTGGTCGGTTTTTTTTGTCGACTGATAATTGATCAGTATACATACGTATATCTATTTCGATACATACCTAATGATCTATGAGAGAGATCTTTTGTTCTTTCTTTTGTGTTATTGCACATTCTTATTGATCAACGAATACATCCTCTATCCATACCATAGATATATTTGTATTTATTCAATCAACTTCGATTCTTCACTTTTCTTTTCTTTTCTTTTCTCTTTCTTTTTCTCTTGATTTCTCGCGCTGCATGTTGTAAAGAACATACGAGCAGATAAGAAGGCAATTATTGAAGAATAATAGAGTGTTTGCGCATCGTTTTGATTAGCTTCTCGCTGATATCGATGGAAGAAAGACGATCGATTTATGCAACATTATTGAGTGTATATGTGACATCAATGATCATTTACACTCAACACAATCTCGTTACTGTTCAATTCCTATCAATCATAAGCGTATGTGCAAGTTGTTCAAGATGAATCGAACATCAATGAAGAACTGATACGATTCTTTTCCTGTTTATTTATTCATTCTCATTGATCGTTCAAGTAGCTGAACAGACACGCGACTTATTTACATTAGTTAGTTAGTTAATGAATGATGTTTTGCTTCGAAGCGATTGAACAGACATAATACCGGATTTTTTTTATTGATGAACATATGAAAACAACGACTATATTCTTTATTATATAAGATCTATTGATAGTGACTATTGTGTGTATGTGCACCAGATGTATGACTGAGTAGATTCTCATCATATGTGAGCAACTGCTGGAGATATGTAAATTGATTTTATTTGCTCCGAATATAGATTTATGAAAACGGACTGTTTTCTTTCGAGTTGAAAAAAACAAGCAAAATAAAAATAGTTAATTAACATTTTCTTGATTTAGTTGTCATTTGAAGAAAAGATCAAATCATATATATAGATATTTCGCAATTTATTTATTTATTTAATTCGATACTACACTTCTGCACTTCGAAATTTAGTTGCAATTTTAGGATTTTCAGTATATTCATTTTCGGGATGTCCATAGACGAGATTAGCAAATTCAATGTCAAGTTCAGAATCTGAAACTGATACGATATGAGATGGTAATATTTGACTTATTGCTTTGTTAATTTCATCATGTTCTTTGAGATTTGAATCATTTGATAAAAGTGCATTCTACGAAAAATATCATTGAAATTCGAATTGATTCGAGAATAAAGAAAAGAACGAAAATACCTCAGATTTCAATTGACTTTTGTCATCTAAAACAAAATGAAAACAATTAAAAGAAAAGCGAAACAAATTGATTTGAAACCTTTCGATTTTGTTTCATGTTTGATTTGAGCAGATTTTGATTTATGTTTGCCGGCACATCCACCCATGAGGAAGAAGAAAAACCGAAGAAGAACGAAAACGTATTCGAAAAAATGTTTGTGCTATGCGTACGAACATTATACTCTCTCGTTTTGCTTCTTTTTTTTTCTTTTTTTATTATCGTTTTGGAGTTTTTCTTTTTTCGTTCTTCATCTTTTTCTCTATTGACAAAAAAAACCTCCAAAATGGAAGAAACAAAAAGAAAACAGAATGAGTAATATCAGTTTATTTCTGTTTTTTTTTCTTCGAAATTTAAGTTTGAAGAACAAAAAAAAAAGTCTAACTAAATGAATTGATGAATAGATAATTAACAAAAAAAATGATAATTACGATTTCACAGGAAGTTGTTATAGAGAAAAAGAAATTATATGATTTATCTCTTATCTTTCATTCCAACAGTTGTCATCGTTGACAAGATGTGACAACGGTAGACAGCATGCTAGAGAATCAAAAAGCATCTATATTATCAAACGAGAAGTCGTCGTATGGAAATGGATTCTTGGCAAACAGTCGACTCGAATATAATTTCATATTCGACGAAATTTATTCAACAAACAATTAAACAAGCATTTGGTTTGTACTTGACACATATTCATTCATCAAATCGAACTAGTATTCATATTTAGATCAAGTCAATGTGCACGATTCGAAAAGTCAAGAGTCATCAAATGCATATTTAGACAACGAACTGATTCGACAATGACCTTCTATTTTGCTTTCTTGTTCTATCAGTAAAATCAGGCTTGTCGTTTTTTTTTGCTTTATTTTATCAATGAAATAGATAGAAATGCAAAAACAAAAAATAGAATAAACGATTTTCTTTTCATGATTTACTAGTTGAAGCTTTTATCTGAGATGAGGAGAGTTCGATAGGTGAGAAAGACAAATGTATTTCAAGAATTTAATCTATAGTTGAAAATAATAAGTTGGAGCGGGTTGTTTTTTTTTCTTTTCTGCATAGTAAAAGTTCAGCATAACGAATATACATAACGGTAGTTATTTGTACAACAAGGAAATTCAAATAAAAAAGAAAACAAAACAAAAATCAACAATAATATTACTGTCTATCACTCTCATCATCGGATTCACATTGTGTAGCGACTTCAGAATAAGTTTTTCCTGAACAAAGCCAACATCCCGTTGGTGCTGCTGTTGCTTGATTGAATAATCTTAAAAGTAAATCGTGATTTTGATGAGAATTCATTCGTTTCAAATTCGATAATTGTGGCCGATCTTGTTCGTCTAACATTGACATAACATATTGCCTTAGTTTTCTCAATTCATCTTGTTGTTTTTTGATTTTCGTAAGAATTAAATTGACTTTTTCAGTTTTATCTTCATTTGTCATGGTGACTGATGTTCGTCGAATTTCATCGGTTAATTTCGACACTTGATTGATATCATAGTCGATAATCCAATCCGATGAAGATTCGTCCGATTGTTGTTGATTTTCTGCTGTTGTTGTTGTTGTTGTTGTTGCTGCTGCTGGTAGTTCTGGTTTATTCTTTTTTAGTTTTTTGTGCAAACGTTTTTGTCGTTTTAATTCTTGTTTTCGTTCGGCATCAGCTGCATTCAATTCGCTGACTAACATTACGCGTTCTTCGTTGACGTTTTCTTCGTGTGATTTAATGACATCTTCGGATAGTGGCGGAAGAAATGGTCGAGGTGGAGATGAATCAAGAGGAATGTCTTCTTCATCATCACAATTATCAATTAAAAAGCCCGAGCTGATTTGAGGAACAACAACGGACTCGGATTCATTCGTCTAAGAAGAGTAGAAAAAGAAGTTTTGCGTTTAGAAAAAAAAACAAAAGAAAAGTGAAATTTACAGATTGATTCTGTTGTTGAATATCGTTATCAAATAAAATCTTTTCTAATGTTCGAATATCTTGATTCGAATGAACATCATCAATTAATTGAAATGTACTTTCATGAAGATGTTCATTCGACAGATTATTAGTTGTTGATGTTGCCGATAGATGACTATCAGAAAAACGCATTCGATCAAATTTCGATGCATTTAACGAAGCTTTCTGTTGCGGCATGCGAAGCATAGTTTCTAGATATTGAGTTTTTTGTTCGTCACTTTCATTGACTTTAGTTCGTTTCACTGAACGAATCCATGATTGACGTTCGTGTGGAACGATAGTTACTGATGGTGCCGGAGGAGGCGGGGGCGGATGAGGGGGAGGAAGAAGAGGTGGTACGATTGGAGTTGACATGAGGGGTGGTGGAGGAGAAGAAAAATAAGAATAAGGTTTCGATTTGGTTGATTGATAATGATAATCATGTTTGTATGAACGTCGATATGATGAATCGTGATAGTTTCTTGGCTCTCGACGCGCTGATGTTGGATATTGATAATATTGTCTGTTTGGTTTTTTATATTGTTGTTTATAATCATCATCGTATCGTCTATTATGTCGATAATACGGACGATATCGATGATTGTCGTCCGTCTGATTCATATCTAGTATTCAAAACAGAAAAAAAAGAAAAGAATTATAATCGGAAGGTTCTTCTTCATGAGATCAATTCTATAAATATATGATAAAAATTCGATATTTATTTCTCTATTATAGAGAGTATATGGGTCTAAAAAGAAGAAGAAGAAGAAGAAGAAAAAAACGACATAGATACACGTATACAAATAAAGCACGAGAAAAAGAGAAGAAGAAAAAAATAGAACATTATACAACTGTCAGAAAAACGAAATTCATTCAGAAAAAGAAGCCAAAACGAAAGAGATTCGAATTGAAAAAGAACGAACAACAAATAATGCACAAAGAAATGAATACGAATATTAAATTACAAATCATTAATCGAAACGTATCGTAATTGTTTATTTACTGTTGATGAATAATCATCAATAATAAACGAGAATTGAAATGAATTTGCTGTTGTGGATGTTGACGATGATGCTGACGGAGATTGACGTTCGTACCGAAGATACAAACAATCGTCAGATGAGTTTGTTGGTAAACGAATAGTTGATTGTTGACTAGATAGAAGATCTATTAATGATGTTGATCGATCTGTCGGATTGAGAAGAATAATTTGAGAATTAGCTAGAGTTTGTTGAGGTTCAATCGGATTCGGCTCGGGCAAATGATGAATCGTATGAGATTTGTTCGAAAGTTTGCTGATATTATTCGCTTTTGTTGTTGTATTTGATTCATTGCTGGTTAAATTCGAATTTATCGATTCGATTTTCGTCATAGTTTCCGTTTGTTGATTGCCAAGAATCGACACAATCTGTGTTGACAATGATTTCGATGTCAATTGTGCCGATGGAATTTTATCTCCGAATGTTTTCAATGTTTCCGGTGAAAGTTCCGAGAACGGTTTGTTACTAATTCGAATGATTGTTTTCTGTAGAACATCATCGGTGTCCTTGATTTTAATATCAGGAAACGTGATTTCAGCTTCATTGAGTGTGTAGATTTTGCCATTGACGAAATCACGAAGTTTTTTCAAGCCGATGTAGAATGGAAGTTTGTCTTCGGCTCGAGGCAGCTGAGAACAACGGGCACTTGATGATGGCATAACGAAAACATGCTGAAGAAGACAAAAAAAACATTCGATGACAAATGAAAAATAATGATGATAATTTGTTTGAATTTACACTTTCAGTTTCAGGAAATAGATCTGGTTGTTTGCCGTAATGGAAATGTTTATTTCCGGCATAAACTTCGTAGATACCTCGACCGTTAAAAGCCACGATCTTCGGTCGATATTGTTTTATTTTCTGTGCTAAAACTTCGGCACCAGCCGCTATCTCATCTCTAGAACGGCATCAATCGTAAAATTTCGGCTTATTTATTCGATTAATAATCTACTTGGTTATATCTGATCCGGCTCGGGATGGTCGTTGAACAATGTTCGTGAAACCAATTCCAAAATCTGGCATTCGATGGTCATCTTCCGGTGTCAATGGCGTCGATATCAAATCGGACATATGAAGTAGTTTCCAAAAATGATTGCCCGGTCCACCGTAGTGATGACCTTTATGTACAGCATACAAACTCGGATTAATTCCAACCTAAATGTTTGGAATTAAGAAGAAGAAAAAAGGCAGACAATGATGAGTTATTTACGAAGACAATATCGAGATTCGGCCGAAGAATGTCCGTGAGAGATTGTTTAGCTAATTCTTCTTCTGAAGCTCCATCGAGTCGATTGACATTTGTAGCTGCTGAAGTCGCAGCTTTTCGTTTGCTCGTACTGGTGACTTGCACAGGCAGAGGTTTGTTGATAATTGTCGAAAACGAAGGAAGAGGCGAGATACTTGGCGAGACGACGTTCATTATCGGCGAGATGATTTTCTTTGCATTGATTTGTTCATTCTCATTCGTCGTCGTTGAAATCGTCTCGCGTTTGAGTGATTCACGTAGTTTCGAAAGGAATACTTCAGCAACTTCATCTGAGCCTAATGTCGTTTTCAATGCACTAAATTTATTCAATTCAATTTAAACAAACAAAATCCAATCAATGATTTACTCGAGATCACCGCCGGATTCTAAATTTTTCTTAAATCTCTGCATTAATACACTTTTTACACTATCCAATGCTTCATCCAGCAATTCTTTCGTATGCCTAGATCAATCAAATTTCAATAGATTCTATTTTCAATTTTCTCGATACGTACGTTTCAGATGCTGACGATAAACCATGACTAAACAAATAAACAAACAGATTTTCATTTCTATCTCTCAATCGATCTGTACCTGGTGGCCGCTGTTGTTGTTGTTGGTTGATCATTCCATTGATTATCATCGTTTAAATTCGACAGCATATTTGTTACATGCGGTTGATTGTCATCGAGATTATTATTCGATGAATTTTCATTAGCCATTGCACTACTGGTCAATTCACCATGTTCGTTTTTCTTTAATTTTAATAATAATTGACGATTGGGATCCAAATCGATTGTTGTTGGACTAAAACAAACGAGATTGAACACGGACAAACAGAAAATGTTTGTTTTTTTTACCTCAAATTCGACGATAAACTATCGCGACGAATTTTAACAACTAACGATGGACTTGGAAATTGTTCGGGTTTTAGTCTGTTTTTTTTGTTTTGGAAAGAAACAAAATGATAGTCGAATGAAATTTTCCGTTTGAAAATAATTTACTCATTCAATTCGATTTGACTAGAATTTTGTTCATCATCAACATCATCATCATTCGACGAAGATATTTTACTTCGTTTAGCCGGCCGAGATGCGCTTTCGGAAAGATTCGAACTATGAAAACAAAAAGGATCTTTCAATTCATTCATTCGATTGATTATTATTTCTCTACTTGGAATAATCATCGTCATCTCCATTGAGTAATGATTTCTTCAATTTCACTCGTAATGTTGTTGACGAAACAGTTGTGATGAGAGGAGATTCGAATACTGTTGAACAATTATCGTTTAATGTGTCTGTTGATAAACGACTGAAATCAAACAAAACGTCTGTAAGAAGAAGAAAAATGAATTCATTTTCATACGATGTATGCGGTAGAATGATATCATCGTATTTTTTTAATTTCAAAACAATCGGAGCTGGCGATGTTTGAGTTCTACGCGAAAGGCAATGTTTGTTTTTTCAAAGAAAAAAGTTTGTGTTTATCCTACGTTATCTCATCATTCATGTTCACAATCTTGTATTCAATGTCGATTAAAAAGGACTGAAATCTGTCGTCGTTTTTGTATTTGACATTATCATTATTTTACATAAATAAACAACTAAAACGATGACTCTCGAGAGTCAATGATTGGTTAATCTTAAATGCAAAATCAAATAATTAATTATTCATTTCATTCATTTAATTTCTTTCGAAAAACAAGCAAAAAATGAAAATCATCTGATACCTTTTTTTCGGTTTGTTCGCTTCCAGATTTTATTTTCTGTCATAACAGCAACCATAAGCATAATTAACGAACTCTAGCAAAAGACAAATACATGTGCTTCAATGATAGATGGAGCTGGAAAATCGAAAATGTGATATGAGATCGTATTTATTTCGAAATGTATGTTGTATTTTTCTTCTTCAGCTGATAATGAATCATTCAGTTTTTTGTTGAGTCGATGAAAAGAAAAAGAAATTGAAATACATGCCCGTAGCGATAGTCGCGTCCTCTAGTAAAAAACGTACCATTAGTATGGTAGGAAGCACATGCTTATTTTTTATTTTGTTTTCCTTTCATCCCGAGCAACAATCGAACGAATGTCTGTCTTATCATCGAGTTTATATGACTTTTTTATTGATATTTTCTTTTCTAGTTTCTTTAGCAAATAAAAAAAGAAATTTCCTTCAATTCGTGTTTATTTTTTGTCTTTCTACAGATAAATCTGTTGACGTCTAAATTGATAATCGGAAACAAATGGCTTCACGAAAGAAAGTTTTACTCAAGGTTATTATTTTGGGTGATTCAGGCGTTGGTAAAACCTCGTTAATGAATCAATTTGTCAATCGAAAAGTAAATCGACATATCTTCGAAAAAAAAACTCAATTGACTTGTTTTCTCTTTCGTAATATCAAGTTTTCGAATCAATACAAAGCAACGATCGGTGCAGATTTTTTAACCAAGGAATTGCAAATCGACGATCGACTTGTCACCATGCAGGTTCGAATTTCTATTCGATTTCATTTCGAAATAATCGATTTGGTTTTTGTCTGCAGATTTGGGACACAGCAGGTCAAGAACGTTTTCAAAGTTTAGGCGTTGCATTTTACCGTGGTGCTGATTGTTGTGTGCTTGTTATGGATGTCACATCACCGACATCATTCAAAGCATTAGAAAGTTGGAAGGATGAATTTCTCATTCAAGCTGGACCAAGAGACCCTGAGAATTTTCCATTTGTGGTCTGTTGACATGTTCATTCTTTTTTTAAAAATCTATTTTCTTGTTCATTCAAAGGTCATTGGTAATAAAATCGATTTAGAAAATCGAATGGTAAGATTTCATTGTTCGGCTAACTGTTTTCTTATTTATTTGTTATGTTTTAGATCCAGACTCGTAAAGCACAGAGCTGGTGTCAAGGTAAATTAAATTCTATCAAAAACAGTTTTTCCTCATTGAAGATTTATTTTTAGAAAAAAATAATATTCCTTATTTCGAAACATCAGCTAAAGAAGGTATTAATGTTGAAAAAGCTTTCGAAACTGTTGCACGTAATGCATTAGCACGTGAGAAAGAAATCGATCAACAGCCTGATTTCCCAACGCCAATTCGTATTCCACAACAAGAAGAACAACAACCAACGAGAGAATCTTGTTCGTGTTAATACACGATTTCTATTTAGTTCAGAGAAAGAAAAACAACAGCAACAACAAAATCTCTCATTTCTCCTTTGCTGTAAATAAACCAACACAGAAGAATGCTGTCATCTCTCTTAACCTATCTCATTATTAGAAAAAATAAAAACTCAAAAAAAAAAACGTGTCTCGTCTATTCTCTTTCAATTTACGTTGATTCCTTTTTTCTTCTTCCTCATTTTATTCCTTTTTTTGTACGTTGGTTTTTCTTGTTTTCTTGTTCGGACTGCTTCTCATATTTTTCTCGATGTGCTTGTACAAAAAGAAACCAAATTGAAGATCTTTTGCAATATACATACATTACATATATATATATATATATATATATATACATATATAAGATTGAAATAAACCTCGTAATAACCAGCATAAATTAATCGGTTTTTTTTGTCTTCATTTATTGAAATTTATGTACAAAATAGAAGATACGTAGATGAGTTCGTTGATTTAGAGAATGGAATTGAAATTGATTGATGATGATGATGTTGAGAGAATCGATTCGTCTAGATGAGTTTTTGTATGTAATTTCAAATGAACAAGTTGAGTAAAACGAGCTGAACAAGAAGTCTTCGGACAGAGATACGGCTTATCGCCTGTATGCAATCGAAGATGAGTTTTGAGATTTGATGTTGAAGAAAATCGTTTTGTACAATATAAACATGCGTAAGGACGTTCGCCTAATTTAAAACAGTTCTCGATCAAAAATAGAAACAAATGACAATCTACCTGAATGAACAAGTGTATGTTTTTGTAGATGAGCAAATTGCGTAAATGATTTGGGACATTGTGTACAAGTAAATGGCCGTTCATTGGTATGAGTTCGTAGGTGAACTTTAAGATTCGATAGTTGACTGAATGTTTTTCGACATTGAACACATTCGTAGATGATTTTGCCGTTTTCTTTTCGTAATGGATAGGGTAGAGATTTATGACCACGAGTTGGATTGTGATTTGATGATGATGATGGAATGAATGGTTCACTTAGGATTCTATCGATTGAGAAATTCAATGATGAGGAAGATGTTTTGGTTGTTTGTTGTTGAGAAACTATTGAAAATAAAATACGAATTGAAAAGAGATTATATTGAAAAGAAAAAAGATTCTACGTGATTGAAAAGGTTTTCGCGAATTGATTTGTCCGTCAATTGGTTTGATTAATGATGTTGCTGGAAAATTATACGGAAACAGAAATGGAAATTGTAGCGATGGATTGAATAGTTTTCGTTCGTAAATCCAATCGGACATTGATGATGTCATTGAAGAGTTCGAAGATTCATCCGAATATCGATTCATAGCTGCCAAGAACATTAATAAATGGTTCTATTCGCATATCTTAGTACCATTGCTGATTATTAACTTGTTAGAGAGAGCAGAGAGAGAGAGAGAGAAGTTGATCATTTTTTTCTCTCTCTCGCTCTCTCATGTACAGAGATAATTAAAGAGAGTGACCAATCATTTTTCACTCCGTCGATTTCTGATTTTCGAATTGAACCAATAAGACGAATATTTATCAATTACTTTTGATGACAGAACAGTGTTTAAAAAAAACACAACTAAGTAATGATATGAACCTCACACGTTTCCTCAAGATGATTCATGTCTATCTTTTGATGATGATGATGATTTGCAAGTAGCAAATACACTTCGAGATGTCTTAAGTGATTGATCAGACATATGAGTACTGATTTGAAAGTATCTTTATCGCAAAACGATGTCTCAACGAAGATCAAATAAATAAATAATAGACAGTGTCGTTTTTCGATATTTTTCCGACGTATGAACATGTTTTTATTTGTATTCGTCGTTGACATCATTGCTTAATCAGGCAGTCAGCGACTTTCGTTTCTCTGTAATTTGAGATTGATGACAGAATTCAATTTCTTAAAGAAAAGCAAATCGTTTGAACATAAGATAGGAGGAGTGTTGAGTTCGGCGTCTTTTTTTAAATAGAAAAAATCGATAAGAAAGAAAAACGTCGCGTCTGTGTGCGATGTGCTGTCAACTGCCATTTGACTTTTACAATAGAATTAAACATTACTTTGATAAGAAACACAATGTATGTGTGTCTTTGTCTTCGGAATATAATCATCATGATAATTAAACAGAGTCAAAAGATTAGTATAGTCACTTTAAATGGTGAGAAATAAAGTAGGTGTAGAGATAATCAAACCGAGCAGAAAATTCATTTTGACATGCTGTATATCAGCAATTTATTTGTTTAAAGAAACTGATAGACAAAATTCACGTGTTGAGAAAACAAATATTGTTTTTGATGAATTCGATGTCGCACTTGTATATCGAGTAGAGATGTCGCAGATTATTTTATTGAATTTATATTCGATAGAATACGAAGAAAGAAAAGAATACGTCTTTGTTTTTCTGAACTATGATGATTTCATATCATAGTCGTCGTCGTCCATCGTTCGTTTTCTTTCATTCAGATAACAAAAAACCAACTACAATAAGAACATGCAAAATACAACCGTTCGGGATTATCAAGCCGATAAAAGTAAAATCATTTCGATTGAATTTTATTCGAGAATGAAAGTCTAAAAATGAATTTTTAAAGATAAAATCAAAGATTTTCTCAATGAATTCGAAGTCGATACAGAAGATGGTTATAAAGCATCGAAATATGCTAAACAATTGGTATTGTTTCTATTTGATTTACGCAAGATGATTATTTATTGTGATTGTTGTAGAGAAATATTGCTAATCGAGAACAAGTCTCGTTAGTTATCGAATTGGATGATATAGCTACCATTGATCCTGATCTAGCCGAAGCTATATCAGACAATACACGTCGTTATTCGCAATTATTTTCTCAAGTTGTTCAAGAAATGTTGCCCGAACTCAAAGATAAAGAAGTAGAATTGTGTTGTTTTGTTTGTCGATTTGAATAACAAATCAATGATTGTCAAATCTAGATTCAAAATAAAGATGTACTCGATGTTTATATCGAACATCGTACTCTTATGGAACAACGTATGCATCATAATACTGATGAAACACGTGATCCAATGAATCGTTACCCGGACGAATTAATGCGGCGATTGTAATGCGAATTTCAACAAAATCAAAATCTTTTTTGTTTTTGTTTCTAGTGAATTGTATTTCAAACCAGCAAATACACAAAAATCTTTATCAGTTCGTCAGGTCAAAGCAAATCATATTGGAAAACTAATATCGGTTAAAGGCGTTGTTACACGTACGACAGAAGTCAAACCCATGATCAGTGTCGCGACGTATACGTGTGATATATGCGGCTCGGAAACTTATCAACCTGTAGGAATTTTGTTTTGCTTTGTAACTGGTGAGAGAATTTGATTTGAATTAGATTACGGCTCCGACATTCATGCCACTTGTCATGTGTCCAAGTCAGGATTGTGTGACGAATAAATCAGGCGGCCGTTTGTCATTACAAACACGTGGATCGAAATTTATTAAATTTCAAGAGATTAAAATTCAAGAACAGGTAACTATTCGTTTTGAATACGAAGAACTAGACAATGATCGACGATTTGTTGTAGACTGATCAAGTGCCTGTTGGTAATATTCCACGTTCAATGACAATCTGGTGTCGAGGTTCGAACACTCGTCTATGTCAGCCGGGTGATCATGTTGCGGTCAGTGGAATATTTTTACCTTTACTTCGAACTGGTTTTCGACAAATGGCTCAAGGTCTTCTATCGGATACGTTTCTCGAAGCACAAGTAAGTGAAAAATGAAAAAATACGGATAAGAATTGAACTGAGATGCTTGTTGTTTTTGTTTGTTTTCAAGAGAGTTGTCTTGTTGAATAAAAGTGAAGATGAAGAAATCGAAGATAAAGAAATGAACGATGCTGAATTAGCTGATCTTTTTGCTGGTTTGTGCTTTTTTGTGAAAAAATCAAAGATCGAATTAAATCATTTTCTTTTAGAAAAAGATTTGTACGATCGATTGGCATTGAGCATTGCACCGGAAATTTACGGACATGAAGATATTAAAAAAGCTTTGCTACTTTTACTTGTCGGCGGTGTCGATAAATCTCCACAAGGCATGAAAATTCGAGGTAAACAATAAATGAATGAAGACGAACAAGATTTCTATCGAAAATCTTCTCTAGGCAATATCAATGTTTGTCTTATGGGTGATCCTGGTGTTGCTAAATCTCAATTATTGGGCTATGTCAATCGTTTAGCACAACGTAGTCAATATACAACTGGTCGTGGTTCATCCGGTGTCGGTCTAACATCAGCTTTGATCAAAGATCCAATCACAAGTAGATCAACTTGAAATTCATCTCGATAAATTCATCTCGTTTGTTCTATCGTTTAGATGAACTTGTACTCGAAGGTGGTGCATTAGTCTTAGCCGATCAAGGAATTTGCTGTATCGATGAATTCGATAAAATGACGGATCATGATCGAACAGCAATCTATGAAGTTATGGAACAACAAACAATTTCAATTGCTAAAGCTGGTATTTTAACATCATTGAATGCTCGTACATCGATCTTAGCTGCTGCCAATCCTGCCTACGGTCGATACAATCCGAAACGTTCGATCGAAGCTAATATTCAACTACCAGCTGCACTTCTCTCGCGTTTCGATTTACTTTGGATTATTCAGGATAAAAACGATCGAGAAATCGACTTGAGATTGGCTCGACATATTGCATCAGTTCATCAAACAGGTTGTCAGCCCGAACTCGAAAACAATCATCAATTTGTTGACATGAAAACTCTTCGACGATATATCGCAACTTGCAAAAAGAAACAACCTTTAGTACCCGAAGCATTGCTCGACTATGTCGTCACAGCTTATGTTGAATTGAGAAAACAAGCTCGTGTTAGTAAAGATATGACTTATACGTCAGCTCGTATGCTTTTGTCGATTTTACGTTTATCGACGGCACTTGCACGATTACGATGTGGAGATTTAGTTTCGAAAGATGATATCGATGAAGCACTTCGATTAATGGAATCATCGAGATTATTATTGAAAGATAATGAAAATGTGCCGATCAGGTAGAAAGAGAAAAATTTTCTTTTGCAAACTTAAAAAACGTTTGTTTTTTGTAGACAAATGAATCCAATCGATCAAGTCTTTGCTATTGTTCGTGATATGGTTCCATCAGCAGGCTCGAAAGTCGTTAAATATGCTGAAGCACGAGAACGTTGCGTTGCCAAAGGTCTTAAACCCGATACATTCGATGCAGCACTCGAACGTTACGAAGAAATGGGCTTATGGCAAGTCAATCAACAACGTACAACAATTTCAATTGTTTAATCAAACAAATTTTGCGTGTGTGTGTGTATATAGAATAATACCTTTATTTTCTCGTCAGATATATGTAGAAAGAAACAAACATAGTTCAATGCAGAAATATTTTTTTTATAATGTACGTGTGTTAGATCATATAAAAAGTATAGATGTTTGTAGAAAGGGAAAAACATTAGATTTATATTTCAATAATAAAATTCAATAAAGAAAAAAAATTAAGATTTCATGGAAATACTGTCTTTTATATAACTACGTATCTAGGACATTACATAATGGTGCATGATTTTGATGTCACTGCATGATTGTTAACGATTTTTATGTTGTTTGAGCCGGCATTTGCGAATTGAACTCCTTTGATTTGTTGACGATCGAATTCGTCGACTTTTTGACGAATTTCATCGAAATTATATTCTTGTTTCTGTTTGTTTGAAAGAACTTCCACGGGTAAATTGTTGATAACTACATCGTCATTATCATCGATATCGGAATCATCGATGGGAGTTTCAGAGATTTCCGGAGTTTCTGCTGCAATAACATATTTTCTCATGAAATGTGTTCGATAAGATTCGTCTGATTTCATTTTATTCGGTGAAAATTTGCCATTAAGACGATGAACAAAACGATAAGAAGTTTTCGGTTGTGCCACTTTCACAACTTTGTTTGCATTAAATTCTTCATCAGTGGTTTCCGTTTCACTAAAGTCATCTGAATCACTATCCGAGCTCATCTCAGCAAATGTTTCGATTTGCTCAACAACACGTTTAGCTGCTGAATGCGCCACTCGTTGACTTTGTCTGCGAAAAAACAATTCAGTATTTTCTTTTTCTCTTCATTATTTTACCTGCTCGGTAACGCTTTTATCTTCGATTTCAAATCTGGATCTTCAGGATCAGCAATCATCAATGTTAACAGACGACGATCATTCATTCCCAAGACAATAAAATCATTGTCAGCAATCATTGTGGTGACATAATCGTAGACAAACAACTTGCCAATTTGTTTGCCATCTTTTACTCGATGCATATAAAGCGAATGAGGTTTTACTAAGGTAAACACATATGCTCCTGACTCATTTAAGCATAATAATTCACAATCGTTTGGTAACTCGATTGGGTCGTTAGTATGCATGCTCTTAATATTTTGTAGAATTAATTTTCTATGATCATTAGTAATCATTGCTAAGACATTCTTTTTCAATGAATATAGATTAACTTGATCATATGAAGTTTGTGATGAGCTTGCCGATTTATAAAGAGTAAGAGATTGATTTTCGAAATAGAATAGAATATTATCTGTAAATGGATCACTTGTCATTTGAAGTAAACGAACTGTTGATGATGGCGATTTTTCCAGATTGATATTCAAAGATTTGACATTTTTCGGTGTCCAAATAGTTAATGATTGTTGATCATCATTCAAAATCACAAGTGATGGCTCAGATTCAATGGTGATCATTGAACAGAAAAGTCGTAAACATTTCACCTCGAGTTGTTTTTGTAATGTTTGAGTAAATTTATTTGATTTTCCGGTTGTTTCTTGTGTTACTAAACGAACTGAACCATCATTGGTGATTAAGATGAAAGACTTTTCATCAAAAGCAAAAGCAGATGTTGGTTGTCGAAGATGAAGTCGAAAGAGTGGTTCTTTATGGAGTGATTTGAGTCCATAAACTTCAGCCGAATAGTTATTTGTAATAATAAGAATAGCTTTATCTTCTAATACTGCATAGTTTTCAATAGTTGAAGTATCGGAAAATTGTCGTCGAGATTCAATCGCTGTTGAATGTTGATATAGCCAAGTTGTTAGCTCTCTATAAATAGAAATCATAGATAGGAGATTCGTTATGAAGAATATTTTTTACTGTTTCGATTTATCAAGGGTAATAGCTTTTGTTTTCGCCAGTTTGATAGCATCGATAGTATGCATCGTTCGTGGAAATGGTGGAATTTTTTTAAAAGCTGCTCGTGCTGAATTAGTATGATATGCTTCAATTTTTCCATTTTCCGTTGAACACAAGAATAAACGAGCTAAAGAATGTATAAGCGAAACTTGTTTATGCTAGAAGAAGATTGAATAAAAAAATCTGTTTACCTGAATCCGGTGATGGTCTCAATGTGAGTATTGAAGATGAGCTAATGTCAAATGAGACAAATAGTCGATGTTTATGAGAAACAGTACATTGATCATGATTATTATCTTCGCCGTCAAGACATTTCCATTGAAATGCATTGAGAATACCACGTTGAGTTGCAAGTATAAAATCGAGATGCGCATAATGTAGTGAGAGAACATCATATCGTCCTGGAATACATACATAGGAAATATTTTGTTTGCAACAGACATGAACAACATATAAAGCTTCTTTTGTCGTTGCCAAAAAAAAGATTTTCATTTTTTTGCTTTGTAGAGTAACTTTTCCATCTGGAAAGACAATTTGTTGAATTGGTTTTGGAGTAATTGGTGGATCGAAAGCAATTACTGTCTTCACGATATCATTATCAAGTAGAACTTTTTCTGTAGTACAAAATGGATTTAAATCAATATGCACAAAATCAACAGGAGTAGTTGAATCAAAAGTGCAGATCAATTGATTGAAATCAGCAACAACTAAACCTAAATGTTTTCCGGCGTTGAATGTACCACGATGAATAAAAGTTCCAGTTGTAAATACATAGAAAAGCATCGTTCCATCAGTAAGAATAGCAATGAGTATTGTTGGAGAAATTTCGGCCAATAAAATTCTCTTAACATAAGCGTTGACATTGACATCGATTTTTGAATGCAATTTGTTTTGACCTAAATTCCAAAATTCAATTGTTTTCGAATTATTTTCCACGAATACGGATAAACCAGTGAGTTTATCAATAACTTCAGCCGTTAGAAAACCTTTTTCTGAAGTTCGATGAAGTCGAATATCTTCTTGACCAGTGACTAAATAAACATGATGTAACGAATTAACAAGAAATGCATAGTGTTGATAAGCTTTCTCCGCTTCACTCTCGTCATCAGAACTAGATTCGTCATCCTTTTTAATAAAATAACTCAACATTCTTGGTAAAGTTGTACAATTTAAATATGGTTCATTAATTTTCGGTAGTTTTATATCCGTAGCTGTTTCAACTGTTTGCATATTGGTAATAATAATTTTATCCGATAATGATATAGCTATATTCTGGCTTTTCGTCAGATCTAAATCAACAACAGGCAACGTATGTTTATGCATAGAAAATATTAATCCATCGCCTGGTGGTGACATTTCATTGTACGGTACAATCAATGCACAATGTTGAGGACCTTGTTCATCACATTGATCGATTAGATCTGTTGTATGTGATTTAAATCCATATAAAGGTAATAAACGTGATGTTATTTCAAAGGCATAATTATCGGTATGTTCACAAAGTAGCACACCGCATAGTAAAAATGTTTTCATGAAGATTTTAATTTCGACTTGTGTTTGTGTTTCTTTACTTGCAAGACGATATGTTGACATATTTGTAAATGCAGTTAGATCGTTCATCATATCATGAAATGATGAACAATTGAATTTAGCATCTATAAAGAAACGCAAAGATTTAAAAAGAATTCTACAGTTTTGTTAATTGAGCACGTACGCATAAATGCATAATTGAAAAAAATTTCAGATGCTGCAAGTGGTATAGCCAAAGCTCCAGATAGTTGTCCTAGGAACAATGGGAATTCATTGAGTTTTCGTTTATTGTATTGTTTTCGACCCTCAGCGTCGATAAATTCAAGTGGTTGTGATGTTGCCAAACTATTTCCTTGAGTTTCCCATTCACCGTTATTTAACTGGTATTTTGCAATCAGTTTTTGGTTGTCAGTTTTGAATGGTTTGTTCTTTCCTTTCCATGTTTCGTTAAAGAAATCGACAACATTCTGAAAAATAGTCGATCGTTCATCGCTATTTAGTTTCGAGATATAAAATGCATTGGCAACTTCAATAAATCGACGATGATACCAATGAATAACTGGTACATCATCAACTTCTTTTTCGGTGATATATTCTTCGAGATCGTTTTTAATTCTCGTCCACAAAATGCCCGGTATTCGTCGTACAGGGGGGATATAATGTTGAAATACACTTCTTAAAACGTCATCATCAAGCGAGAGAATATCTTCGAGTTCATTTTGACTTATTCCATTTCGAAATGTTGTCATATAGCACATTGCATGTTTAAACAGAGTACTATTATGAGTAACTTCTAATTGTTGAAATAAATAACGTATACAATCATCAACTTTATTTAATTGTAATATACGTTCATCTATCGGATCATAGGAATGCCAAATTGATATAATATCAAATACGAGTTTCATGAATAATGGTAGAATTTCTTTTTTTTCTAACATAAATTTTTTGATGAATAAACGTTGGTCATCACTTAATGAACGTTTTTTCATTTTTAACCAATCATCATAGACACTTTCGACTGTATTGGCATCAAACGGAGGAACATTAATGAATAAATGAGGACATTCTTTTTCATTTAAAATAACTTTGAGATTATCATGTATATTTCCATGACTGGGTAATGTTGATACAATACATTTAATATTCGGAGGAAACCGTACAGGTAACCATTTGCAATGATATGCATCTGCTAACAATTGATCAATTGAATCGAGCAGAATTAGAAGATATTCGTTCTTTGGTATTTGAGGAAAAATAATCAATACAAGTTGATCACAGACTTGTTCCATTGTTGTGCAAGATTCTATTGGAATATTATAAATCTGAGAGAGTTGTAAAGAAATTGAGGTTAGTGCTTTAAAAATAGACGACGATGTTGGTGTTGTTCTAAAAAGAGGACGCATAACACAGTGAAACATTTATGAAATTATGTATACCCGAAAAAACGAAGAATAACTGAGACAGATCGACCAGACCACCAGTTGAACACCTTCAGTACAATATGAATAACATCATATTTTATACAGACAGATTTACACTAACCTCGGTTGCTGTTTTTGCTATCACACTCGTTTTACCACATCCTGATTCACCATAAACAACACAGGGTCCACGCTCCTTCGTATTTTTCACATAGTGCTCCAACTAAAATCGAAAGTGTGTTACTTCAATATTCCAAAAAAAATACTACGTTCTGACTTTAGATAAAACATCAGTTCGACCATGAAACTTTGAAACATACGCTTTACATTGAATAGCATGTTCTAACACTTCATGTTGTAAACTGTCTGAATTAACACTCAATCGAGATTGAGCACATCGATCGATTTGTGCTTTCATGGCTTCATAGAAGTCATTATTAAATGCTTTGAGATATTCACGATGCTCTTGTTGAGCAATTCCTTTCGATGGCCAATGAACCTTGTATTTGAAAATGTTTGATGATTTCAAAACAGCTGGTATTCGATTATTTTTCAATCGATCAAGTAATTTTCCTGCTTCTTCATCAATTGTTGGTGGTGATGATGATGCCATATCAATGTATTTTGATGCTTTATCATCCGATATATAATCACGAATATCAACGATTTCACGAAGAAAACATAATGTTCGTTCGTTTGCGTCTTTTGCATTGAGAATACCATTGATGATTTCTTTCTCCGTAACTAAAATATTTATTTTTATGAGAATGTAAAGAATCAGAGGAGAGGAAAGGTACTTGAAATGAAAAATTCATCATAATCTTCTTGTGAGATGAGATTTTTGTCAAGACAAGTTTGTGCTGCTGTTCGAAGACATACTCTCAATTGTGCACTCACACTTCGCCATTCTTTATCTGCTTGTTTAACTTCATCAGCATCCTATGTAAAATATTCAAATAATTTTCTTGATAGACGAGAATAGTGTTGCGATTTACTTTGGAAATAAAATTTGGTATAATAGATGAAATATCTTGTAGAATGTAAGCAGGAGGTACACAATTGGTATCAAGTTTATACCATTTTGCTAATAATTCACCATCATTATTTTGATTTTGTTCATTGAAAACTGTATCTTTGAGAAGTTCATAGAGTGGTGCATGAATCTTAGCAGGAATCGGTCGAGAACCATACCGATGACTAAGCAGAACCTAATTAAGGGAGATATAGTTACATAAGTATGTCGTTGATTATGAGAATAAACAAACCACAAAGTTAGTAGCAATTGAATATTTTTTACATATTTCAATTTCCTTGAGACATGTTGCTGTTTCTCCATGATTATTTGCTGATTCTGTTTGGATTCCCCATCTCATATCAACATACTTTAATTAGAAAATTAAACGATTAGTTTGTGATATGAAATAAAATGTTCAATAAACCTGAAATTCGAGTCCATATTTTTCTCGACAATGATCTTTCAGTTTTGGAAAGACATTTTCAATAAGAGAGTCGCGTTCAGCTAATGTATCTGTAAAGGTTGAACTAACGAAGACTCGTACAACTTTTGATCGAATATCCGGTATATCCGAGTATCTACCTCGTAGTAGATCAAGGTAATCTGAAGAATTCATTCTGAAACAAATCGAAATCACGTGAAAAATGAAATTCATTTTATTTCATGATAAATATTATTATTATTTAGGGTATCGAAGAAAACAAAAAAGTTTGTTTTAGTTTCACATTTTCTTTTTCGAGGGTGAAATAACTACAGAAGAGAGCCGAAAAAAAAATTTAAGAATATTTAGAGCATTTTTTTTTGACATTCTGTCACTAAGGTTACACTCCAGTAAAATTGAATGCAGTTATTTGTTGACACAGCTAACCAGTAGCATTTCAAAGAATTGAGTAGAATTTTGTTTTGCAATAATTTTCTTATACGGATTTCAGTTAATGAATTATTTATAAGAACTGTAAACAATTTTGCGTGATCATTTTATTTAAAAAAGAAGAAAAAACTTCATAATAAAATCGAGATCCATTTATTCTTTGTCAATATTACATCAGTATGCAAGTATTTGATGTCACGGCATGATTATTAACGATTTTTATGTTATTTGAACCAGCATTTGCAAATTGAATTCCTTTAATTTGTTGTCGATCGAATTCATCGACTTTTTGACGAGTTTCATCGAAATTATGTTCTTGTTTTTGTTCATTTGAAGACGATTCCATGATAACATCGCTATCATCATCGTCGACATCATCATCCTCGATTACAACTTCCGGTGTATCTGGTAAATTGAACATATCAGCATAATTTTTGAGAAAATATGTCCGATAAAATTCGTCTGATTTCATTTTGTTTAATGGAAATTTACTATTAAGACGACGAACATAACGATATGACGTCGAGACAGAAGCATTGTTTGCTATTTTAGACAAGTCTAATCGTTTAGAATTATTTCCATCGTCACTTTCGAGATCACTATCGTAATCATCTGAACTCATGTCCATATATTTATCGAGTTGTTCGATAATATTTTTTCCAGTTAAATGGTTCTCGGTAGCCGCCATTCTATTTAGATGATGAATTCGAAATTGAAAAATATATTTCGAGTTTTTTTACCTGCTTGGAAGAGCGTCGATCTTTGATTTTAAATTTGGATCATCGGGATCGGCAATCATTAATGTCAACAAACGACGATCATTCATTCCCAAGACAATAAAATCATTATTGGCGATCATTGTTGTGACATTATCATAGAGAAACAGTTTACCAATTTGTTTACTATCTGCCATTCGATACATAAATAGTACTCGCGGTTTTACTAGTACAAAAGCATAATCACCGGATTCATTGAGACATAATTGTAAACATTCAGTTTTCAGATGAATTGATCTGTATTTGTCAGATGAATCAATTTTATGTAAATTCAATTGATATTCTTTATTGTCCACCGTAATCAATGAGTTCTTTTTCAATGAATATAGATTAACATGATCATATGAAGTTTGTGATGAGCTTGCCGATTTATAAAGAGTAAGAGATTGATTTTCGAAATAGAATAGAATATTATCTGTAAATGGATCACTTGTCATTTGAAGTAAACGAACTGTTGATGATGGCGATTTTTCCAGATTGATATTCAAAGATTTGACATTTTTCGGTGTCCAAATAGTTAATGATTGTTGATCATCATTCAAAATCACAAGTGATGGCTCAGATTCAATGGTGATCATTGAACAGAAAAGTCGTAAACATTTCACCTCGAGTTGTTTTTGTAATGTTTGAGTAAATTTATTTGATTTTCCGGTTGTTTCTTGTGTTACTAAACGAACTGAACCATCATTGGTGATTAAGATGAAAGACTTTTCATCAAAAGCAAAAGCAGATGTTGGTTGTCGAAGATGAAGTCGAAAGAGTGGTTCTTTATGGAGTGATTTGAGTCCATAAACTTCAGCCGAATAGTTATTTGTAATAATAAGAATAGCTTTATCTTCTAATACTGCATAGTTTTCAATAGTTGAAGTATCGGAAAATTGTCGTCGAGATTCAATCGCTGTTGAATGTTGATATAGCCAAGTTGTTAGCTCTCTATAAATAGAAATCATAGATAGGAGATTCGTTGTAAATAACGTTTTTTACTGTTTCGATTTATCAAGGGTAATAGCTTTTGTTTTCGCCAGTTTGATAGCATCGATAGTATGCATCATTCGTGGAAATGGTGGAATTTTTTTAAAAGATTCTCTTGCAGCCATACTATGATAAGCAGATATAGTTCCATTTTCCATCGAACATAAAAACATTCCCTCTATGAAAAACAGTTAAAGAAAAAAAATCGTTTGTTTAGTGTCAAATATATTCTTACGTGAGGCTCGAGATGGTTTAATTGCAAGTATCGATGATGAACTGATATCAATCGAAACAAACAATTGATATCTATGGTGAGTATGACAATCGTTTTCTGATGTTTCATCTTCGTTTTGAATGCATTGCCATTTATATATATTAACAATGCCAGTTTGTACAGTATATATCGTTTGTGAATAGCTAATATGGATAGAAACCACATCAAATTGACCTGGAATGCATACATAGGAGAGATCGTGATGTCGACAGACGTGAATAATATATACAGCGTCTTTGGTTAGTGCCATAAAAAAGATTTTGGTTGATTTATCTCGGAAGTTGCTTTTTTCTTCAGGTAAAATAAGTTTTTCAATTGGTTTTGGATGAATCGGTGGATTAAATGCAATCATTGTTTTCACAAAATCATTATCTGTTAAAACTGGAGGATGCTGTTCTTGTTGTGCTCTCTCCAATGGCTTTAAACTGATATACACAAAATCAATCGGAACAATTGAACCAAACGTACAAATCAATGTATCATGATCAACAATTACTAAATTTAAATATTGACCAAGATGTACTGTACCACAATGAACAAATGCTGTTTCTTTAAGCATATAGAAAAGAATTGTGCCATCAGAAAGAATGGCAATGCAATATAAACATAGATTTAATTTTGTAAATAAAATATTCTTAATATACGCATTTGTATTGAGATCGATTTTGGCAATTAGTTTATTCTGTCCTAAACTCCAACATTCGATTGTTTTCGATTGATTTTCAGCAAGCAAACATAATCCTGATAGTCGATTGATAATTTCAGCAGTTGAATAACCTTTGTCGGATGTTCGTTGAAATTGAATATCACCATGAGTTGATACCAAATAAACATGATGTTTGGAATTCACAAAAAATAAATATTTTTTAAATTTATCGTCCTCTTCATCGTCGCTGCTGTCGGCATTGTCACTTTGATATTCATCCTGTTCAATTTGTTCTTTTGTTTGAGGTATGATTAGTTTTGGTAATGTTGTTGAATTCAGATAAGGTTCATTGATAATCGGTAATTTTAAGTCAATAACTGTACTACCTGAACGCATATTAATAACAACAATCTTATCTGATAGTGAGATAAGTGCAGTTCCATTACTGATCATATCCATATCAACAACGGGCATCGTGTGTTTATTCATTGTATACATAAGACCATTGCCTGGTGCTTGTAATTGTTGATAGGGTGTTATTAAAGCGCAATGACGTGAACATTCTTCATCACATTGTTTGATTAAATTCGTTATATTTGGTCTTAGTCCGTATAATGGTAATAAACGTGATGTTACTTCAAATGCAAAATTATCAGGATATTCGTTGAGTAGAATACCAAACATTAAATAACTCATAGTTAGTAGTGTAATTTCCTTTTGTGTACTGATAACTTCGACTGGTAATCGATATGAAGAAAGTTCTTCGAATTCTTTTACTTCATTTAGAATATCAAAAAATGATGAACAACTATACTTTGCATCTAAATATGAGTCATACAATGATATTTATTATTTATATGATTTGAACAAATTGTTATACATACGCATAAACGTATAATTGAAGATAATTTCAGCGGCAGCTATTGGAATTGCAATGTCAGCAGCTAGTTTAGATAAAAATTTTGGTAGTTCATTAATTTTTCTTTTATTGTATTGAATATGTCCATCGGTATCAATGAATTCAACTGGTTGAGATGTTGTGAAACGATTAGCTTGAATTTCGCCATTCAATTCATCTAATTTATATTTTTGTACTAATTTCGGATCATTGATTTTGAATGGTTTATTTTTTCCTTTCCAAGTTTCTTTGAAAAGATCGACCATATTTTGAAAGACAAACTTTCGATCATCGCTACTCAAATTCTGCACATATAATTCTCGAGCTACTTCAATAAATCGACGATGATACCAATAGATAACTGGTGCATCATCAACTTCTTTCTCAGTTAGATATTCATCGAGATCATTTCGAATTCTTGTCCAGAGAATGCCTGGTAAACGTCGAACTGGTGGAATATAATGTTGAAATACACTTCGTAAAACATCATCGTCGAGTGAAAGAACATCTTCAAGTTCGTTTTGACTTATTCCACTACGACATGCTGTCATATAGCAAAGAGCACGACTGAATAATAGTTTATGATGTCGAATTTCCAAACGATGAAATAAATAACGTATGCAATCATCAACTTTATTTAATTGTGATAGACGTTCATCGATCGGATCATAGGAATGCCAAACTGAGATAAGATCAAATACGAGTTTCATGAATAAGGGTAGAATTTCTTTTTTTTCTAACATAAATTTTTTGATGAATAAACGTTGGTCATCACTTAATGAACGTTTTTTCATTTTTAACCAATCATCATAGACAATTTCCACTGATGCTGCGTCAAATGGTAGTACGTTAATGAACAAATGTGATTTTTTACCGTCTTGGTTTAAAATATTTTGTAAATTCTCATAAATATTCTCATGATCCGGTAATGTTGATACAATACATTTGATATTTGGAGGAAATTGTTTTGGTAACCATTTACAATTGTACGCATCTGAATGCAATTGATCGATAGAATCAAGTAGAATTACCAAGTATTCATTATCTGGAATTTGACCGAGAATATTAAATTCAAGTTGATCACGAAGAAGCTCAGCAGTTGGATAGGTAGTTATTGGAATATTGTAAATCTCAGAAATCTGTTCAGAAATTGAAAGTAACGTTTTGTATATACTCGACGATAACGGAGTTGTTCTAAAAAATAATCAATTTACTCGTAATCTAGTCATTCATAAGTAATTACCCAAGAAAACGTAAGACAACTGACACAGATCGACCTGACCACCAGTTGAACACCTTTAATAAAACATTTTTTTCGAATATTTTGTTTTGCTACAAATAATTCTATACTAACATCAGTTGCTGTTTTCGCCATTACGCTTGTTTTACCACATCCTGATTCACCATAAACAATACAGGGTCCACACTCCTTCGTATTTTTCATATATCCTTCCAGCTAAAATCAAATACATTCTGCGTGAAATCCTCAAAATATTCTGCTCCTACTTTAGATAAAACATCAGTTCGACCATGAAATTTTGAAACATACGCTTTACATTGAATAGCATGTTCTAACACTTCATGTTGTAAACTGTCTGAATTAACACTCAATCGAGATTGAGCACATCGATCGATTTGTGCTTTCATGGCTTCATAGAAGTCAT
>Ga0209930_1000799_pt1 | contig 62092 bp, 76 predicted proteins | sample ThiBiot_500_biof_2_FD_183948 | JGI IMG/M metagenome (GOLD analysis project Ga0209930, IMG submission 183948) | Wastewater bioreactor microbial communities from Cape Town, South Africa - Thiocy_cont_500_biof (SPAdes) | ecosystem: Engineered > Bioreactor > Thiocyanate-remediating >...
TAGTACATATTTTGAGGATATCTTTGTTGTTGATATTGTGCTTGTTGATTATAACGTACATCTTGTGAACTTGTTGGCATTGGTCGATGTTTTTGTTTTCGATTCTGGCGATTATTATTTGTATTTGCATTTGTATTTGTATTTGTATGCGCACCTTCAAACGTTCGATTGTCTCCCTGAGCTGATGCTGTAGAACTTTCCGCCATATTTTCTCTAAAATAGAGTGATCTTGAAATTACTTTAAGTAAAATTTTTCGCTTCTATATATGCGATCTTCTGACTAATGTGCACACATCGAAAATAGGTGTAATTGCGAAATATCTATGACAATGCGGAATTTACGAGATGATGCAATGAGAAATTCAAGGAACAAAATCAATAGGTTTCGAAAACAGGTGATTTTTTTATTAATAAACGAGAAAAACTTAATTCAGTCATAGAAACAAATGGCTTTTTTTACGTCTCGAAAGACCATAATCCTCTCAATGAGAAGACGCTTTCATATGACTCATTTCTTCGTCACTGAAGTTCAATCATATTCTTGTTAACAGATGTCAGTTGATTATTATTCACACAAATAATTTCTATTCTATTGAAAAACTCTTCAAATTCATTAATTTCAATCAAAAACGCAGTTACTGAATATCGTCATTGAACATAGTATTTTGGCTTTTTTTCCCTCATATAAACAAATAAAAGCGACCCCTTTGGCCATTTTATTATCTTATATATGTAATAAGGGCTTGTATCGAAGCAACGTATTTTCTGAATGAAATAGTTATATGTGTATGTTTCTATCAAAAACTTTCATTATCCAAACAAAAAAATTGTTAACTGTATTCTTGCTCAAAAGTTTCGATTAAAACATGGGTGTCGAATCAAAAGATTTCAGCCTTGATTTGGATTTATTAGCCTATAGTGGAATCGTATTTAGTCCTGAACAACGTGCCTCATTACAAACATCACTCGTTATTCTCAAGGAACAATATAAATTTAAGACAATCTATTTTTGGGGTAAAATTCTCGGTGTATCCGATGATTATTTCATAATTCAAGGTCGACAACAAAATGAATTAAATGATCGACAATTTCTCTACAGGTAAACAAAATTAAAATTGCCTCTCAAGAGTTTTATATGTGTGTTTTTTTTTCTTCTTTTATAGCAAAGATTGTGTCAATTGGAATATGATAACGCCAGCAAGTGATGAAGCTAAAGATTTGTCGCAATTATGTCAAGGACGTTTTACTGGTGATCCATCACATGAATTCGAAATTACGAAATATAATATTACAAATGAAGATACTGAAGATGAGAATATCGAAGAATATAAAGTAATTGAAATGGGAAAAAAACGAATCTATTTTAATGTAAATTTTCCTTCGTATTTTTAGTCACTTTTACGTGAAGAAGAACGTTTATCGGCAACATTATGGAGAATTGAACAAGATGCCTTGATTATTCCACGTGGTGCTTATGTTCTTCAACCAAACGGTAATGTTGAACGAAATCGTACATTTGAAGGTAAATACAAAAACAAACGAGAAAAACAACGATAATATTCAGTCTATTCTGTTAGGTTTAACAGTTACTGAAAGTGGCAAATTAACAAATTATTTTCATTTTCGTGAACCTATTCATCTTCAACAAAAAAGTCTCATTCAACGACAAGCTTTGGACAAAAGTGTTCATTTTCTTGATACAATTGATGAAGATATTCCGAAAGGTTGGAGTGTACAATACGAACGTGGCAGTGGTTTAGTTCAAATTCGTAGCCTTAAATGGATTGGCATGGCCTTCTTTCATATTCCTGAAACCAACCGTTATGGTTCACTTTATTGTGGCATTGGCGAAGAAAATAAAGATTTACCATTTATGATTTAAAATAATAACAATAAAAGAACAACATTTTCTCTTTTTTTTTAATGTTTACCATTTAGTTGAAATCACATTTTAAAAAAATAAATAAATCAATTTGTTTGTGCGTGTAGATTTTCTTCTTCTTCGCTTTTATAATAAAAAAAAATTCTTGAATTTAATCGACAAATTACTAAAACGAATTAAAAGTGCATCCATAGAATCGAAAATCATTTTCAATTTGATAATCAACTATGTTTTCATTTTTATAAAGAAATCTCTCATAATCAAATGAATAATAAAAAGAAAACGAAGTAGATGTACTTCGAATTGAAATGAAACACCTTGCGTACGTTATTCATTCTCTTCGAGCAACCGAACGAGTAAATCATGCTGTTGCGATGGATGAGGAAATAAACGAATTTATTCTCTTCTCGTCGTTCTCTTTTTTTTCGCACTCACTTATTATTACTTCAATTCTTCAATATTCATAATGTTTCTTTTGTTGGCGCACGAATTTCTTTGAAAGACAAACTTCATCGTTGTTCGTTCGTTTTTTCTAATTCAGTTTTTCTTTCTTCTTTACTTTTGCGAATAAATTCTTTTATTTGTTTTGTCAGGTATAAGCATGCTCTCGGCTTATTCCTATTTTTCTGCTGATCTTACAAATGATGAGGAGACGAAAATAAATGACACATATTATTTGACATAAAAAATACTCTAATTATATATATATATATATATAAATCTCTCAATCATATTCAAATGTCGACAACAATACACACGCAATCATCATTAACCAATGGCTTACACAAATACAAAGTATGTATATTTCGTATTTCGTCAAAGTATTTTTGGCATCTATTTGAAAAGAATCATTTGTTTAACTACGTTCTTCGTTGGTGTTTGAAGTATTTCATGCAAATACATTTTTGCTGACTTGTTAACAACAAAAAAAAATCTTGAATAAGAATATAATTTGACATGCTAATGGATTATACTCGAAGACATAATTCCCTTGTGCAAAAAAAGAAACGAAACGCATCCTTTTCTTTTCTGCTTGACATTCATTTATTGGCTTTCGTTTTCAAATGCACACCTTAAAAGTCGTGGGTTGCATTAATTTATTCATGTATATGTCTGTGGAAAAGGTGTAGACAGATAGACAAATTCCATCTATGCATACATTTGCCGTTCATATGAAAACTGATTCGATTGAACATTCGTTTTATTTATTTAAGGACAAAAGTGATCGACCATCGAAAGACTCATTTAATTTACGTCAGCCATCATTAAATTCGAATTCAAATGGTTCATTGCCCAAACGATATCAAAGTGTCTATGCCGAGGGCACACCACTAGCATCGTTTGGTGTTCGAAACGATGATCATAATTTACGATCTCATTCAGTATAGAAAAATTTTCTTTTTTCTGTTTTTATTTTCTTTTAATTTAGAAATCTTTTTTGTTTATTCTTTTTTTCTTAGCCACCTACTCATATGCAATCACAACATTACAAACGACCACTTAAACCCATCAAAGAATTTCTCACTACACAATCGATAGTCAGCCAACAAGATGATCGGCAACGGTCCTTTTCTCAAGTAACTCATTCAAAATCTAAATTTCTTTCTTTTTTTCTTCTTTTCTTTCGACTAATACTATTGATCAGAATTTTCAATTCATCGTGTTATTTAGACAAACGGTTACATTCGTTCGCAAACCGATGCAACAATACAAAATGCGAATGCAGGTCTAACAAAAACTTTAAACAAACTACGTCATCAAGAGCCAGTTAATCCAACGAATACTCAATCTATGATTGCTCGCGGAACAACTCGACACAGAACTAATCTAACTTCAACAGCCAATTTTCACTATCAACGATCCGGTGGTACAAAAGGTCCTCTTCCAGCTGAACTTATAACTAAACGACCAAAAACTTCGATGCCACCGACTACCGATTCTGCACAACAGCCTAGTTCAACAGCAGCACGCTACGAAGCAAAATCCATGGAAACTTCAAGTCCACGTGCAGCTACACCATATCGTTTGCCAGCTAAAAGTCTTGATACAGATTTACGTCAAACCAATGAATTTAATTTCGAAAGTGTTACTATCGATGAATATCCTGATAAATATCGAGTAAAACAGTATTTTATTCGAATCAAAATATCAATTGTCTGTTTTTCTAGAGATCAAAATATGAATCTCATCCACAATTAACAACAAGACCAACATCTACAAATCAATTATCCGTGCCACACGCATCGACTTCCGACAATCAGCATCGTTCATTGCCTGAAGTTAGTGTCAATCCACAGATTCAAAGTACTCTACAGAAAAATACCGAACAACTTGTTCAATACTACGAACAGATTCCTAATGGTTCATCAAATAAACCATACCGATCCGATTCACAGAACAACTATAGATTATCAAATTTGAATACAAATGATAAACATTTACGTCATCGACATCATCATATTCAAGTCGAACCAACTGATACATTCAAACGAACATCATCACCCGTTAAACATCAACATATCGTCGATGTACAACCGAATATTATCGTTCAACATCAACGTTCAACTCAAGGAACAACAGCAGCCAATCCATTGAATGATGTTTATATCGAACGAGAAAATACTGGAATACATTTACTATCTACTCTCAATGCTGGTATGAATAGTAATAATAACAATAATAATAATAATAATAATGACGATGAAAATCTTCGAAAGAAAAAAAAGACTCTAATGGCACCTCCATCGTCACCGACAGCTCAAGAAATAAATCGTATTTGGAAAAAATCACGACATAAATACTCATTTCAAGCGATTAATAGTAATGGAACATCACGAAAAACTGCCAGAGGACGTCGACCACCCGGTCGTTTGAAAAATTATGGAGATGAATCTGATACGGAAACAACAGCCACTGAAACTCAAAGTAAAGATGAAGGTTCGTGCAAAGACAAACATCTAGTCATGAAATGAATTCATTTAAGTTCTAATGAATCCTTTCAAATAGACCTCTTCAACGTAGTGCATAGTTTGTTTTATAAGACGAAGAAGAAAAACGAATAACGAACTATAAGAAAAGGCACAATGAAAAAGAAAGGGAAAGAGAGAGAGAAGGAAAAAGTAAATATATAATTAATCTCCAAAGAACAATCAAATACATGAAAAAATTATTCTTGTTGTTGCATCAATGTGGAATCATACATATTCTATTCGATATATTTAATAAAAAAAACCAAGTAATCAATCTATTTTTGCTCTTTAATCTTAGACTTTTTTATATATTCATAATTAAATCAATAATCATAAAAAAAATAAAATGAAATTTGATTTCTATTCAATAGACATGATGCGTCGAAATGGTCTTCCTCCAAGTGATCTTGGTAGTGATGCCTGGTCGGATTTAACGAGTGAATTCAGTGATACGAAATTTCGTAAACATCCGAATATTCGAACGTCAACACCGAATATGACTCGACAAAGTTCGAGTCAGAGTTCGAAAGATGTTGGACAAATTCGAAAGCAATTATCTGGTTCGAAGTTTTTTCCTCATCTTTTTCGTCGACATAATATGTCAATCTATTTTTTTTCGACATTTAGATCTGCAGATCATGTATAATGATCTATTAAAATTATTAGATATCGATATTGAATCAGTGAGAAGTAGTCTGAAATCGAGTACTTCTTCTCACACGGAACATCATCATCGAAGACATCGTTTTCGTAAAGTAATGCCTGTTACCTCGTCACGTCATTCAAATATTGACATGAAGTAATTGCATTAATTTTATTAGAAAAAAGCAAACTAAATGACAGAAATTGTTTTGTTTTGGATGTTCAGAGAAGTCAATCAACGTTTTACACGACTTGAAACATCGGTCGTAACTTTAGCTGAATCGATAGCAAAACTATCGGCACAAATTCAAATGCAACGTGTTCTCAAAGATGATGTACAACAATTACGTGCTGAAGTTGCTGAACTTCGACAACAAGTACATCATCAACATCCTCGACAACCATTACCGACTTCATTTAATACAATAAATGGTATGTCAATAGGAACACAACAACAACAACAACAGCAGACAACACGTTTAATCAGTCCAAATATTCAGCGTCTAACTACTATTAATAGTCAAAGTCCTTTAAATGTTTCTACATCTTACATGCCTTCAACATCAACTATACAACGTACCGGTTTAATCATTGATCCAAGACAAGCACGGAAAATTGAGCAGTAAGAATAAATCTTGTTTTTTGTTTTGTTTTTCGATTCGATTGAAAATGAAAATCGATCATCATTTCTAGATTCTTCGGTACAGAAGCAATGCTTCGATATTTTCTTAGTTTATTAAATTACGAAGAATATGCAACCGTACTTGAACGTGAACGAATCGGTATTTATGAATTACCGTATGTAAGCGAAAGAAAACTACAAAGTCTTGGCATACCCTATGGACCTTGTGCTCGTATTATTTACGAAGCACAACAATATTTTATTTCATTACTAACACTAAAATCGACTGGAATTGATGTATAGAAGACAAAACTCATTCATAGTCATTTTTTTTCTATTTGTTCAAGTAAATAATATATATTCTCAATCCATTTATCGAGAAATTCGTTTTGAATTTGATTTTTATTGTAAGTTATTGTAAAACAAAGATGATTGTGAATTGTACTTATACCGAGAAGAATTGAACTTGTCCAACGTTGTTCAACAAGTGAAACACCAAAATATTGTTCGACAATCGCGTTTGAATCAAGATTCGGTAATAAACCAAGATTACTAAATGCAAATTGAACATCATCACACGATAATAATTCATTTGCATGGATTAATTTCAAAAGATCACTATCATTTTGACAATTTCGAATGTATTCTTTTTCATCAATACGATGATGAAGATCGTGATGCTGTTCAATTGCATTCGGCCATAATGATAAACATGATTGTTCATTAAGATGAACTAAACAATCAAAAACTGTAACGAACATACCAATTTGTTCGAAATCGAGATCTAATTTCGGCCTAATATTAACCATCATGTGAATTTTCAATGTTTTATCATTGTGATAACCAGCTGCTCGATAATAAGCAGAAGCTGTTATACTTGTTAGAATACTATTCAAACGTATTTTGTGTGCATGACATTGGTCAATTAAACGTTTGAGTATTGATTCTGACAGATAGAAATGCCGAATACCCGTTTGCGATACAATCGGATTAGATCGTTGTGCTCGTGGTTGATAATCAAAATCAGATATTGTTTCATATGCATATCGATCGAATAGATATTTTTCCATTGGTTCAAGAGCAATATTCTTTTGAGTGATAGTTGTCGATGATAAACATAAGAATAGATAGTGTCGTGTAATGTAGAATAAATTTTTGGCATCGACAAGTGCATGATGAAATGATGTGAGAAGAATATGGCCATCGATCATAATCCATCGTGTTAGATTATCATTATTAAATGGCGTATTAAGTTCATTTTCAAATACAACTGACCAATTAAGATTCTTTCAAAGAAAAAAAGTCAATAGTATAATGTTTCTGACAATGTTGTTTTTTCTTTACTTTTTCATATTTGAAATTTAACATTAGATGTTCTTCAGCTAGATGTCTATCTTTTGATTTATAAACCAAAGTTGTTTGATCATCGGATGAACAGACTGTATAGCCTAATACTGGACAATAATCGTGATATAACTGTATCAAAGCTTGTCGTGCTTTTGATTCAGTTATATGATTTGTATTCGAAAGAATTATCGCTTGAACCAATGTTTGATTGCCATAATCTGTTTGTTCTCGACAATAGATTCGTTCGGCAGCTCCTAATTCGCGAACAAAACCTTGAATATAAACGATAAATTCAGTTGAGATATCCATTCATCTTAAAAGAAGTTACTCACTCATAGTGTGTGTTTTTCTCAGTATCTACTATTGAAATGATTCCCTGTTTTTTTTCTCCTTCTGTTCTCGTGCATTGCCGACTGTGTGTACGGCCTTGTCAAGTCTCCGATTTGTTTTCGGCTGTCATCATTGCTGCTAACCGGAATCTTCGTATATCGTTATTCTCTTTCTTTTTTTTCTCTTCTCCCTTCTCAATTTATTAAGAAGGCAATGAATTCTGCTTTTCATTACAAATAATCAACAGCAAAAAAAAAACTTTTCGTCCTTTCGATTCTAATCTACTTCCGTTACTTATCAGAATAAATGCATCGGATTGTTTTGTTATTAATGCAAACGAACAATGATTTATTATCGGTTGACTAAAATCTCACGTATTGTGTGAGAAATAAAAACAAAAACCTTTTCTCGTTTCTTCTTTGATTGTGAAGACCCGTTTATTGGCGACCTCTTCAATTATGTATTCTGATACATCTCTCATTCCTCGTTTCTTAGAAGTTTTTCATGCAATAGAAGGAGATGATGCAACCAATCTGCATCATGTTTTTGCTAGTTTAGTTTTATGAGATTTTCCAACAAATAAAAGAAAAATTGATTTGACTGTTTTCTCAAAATTTGCGGAATCATTTGTTTTTCAATCTGATCGATTTGATTGCTTCTACATGAATCACGTGAAAAACTTACATTTGCCATCGAAAAATAATTTCCTTTCAACTTCATCCAATAGAAACACTATTTATCTGAAAATAAAATCAAACGTTTTTAGTACTAATATTGGCTGTTGATATGACCTTGTTGTTATTTGAAAATGTACTCTGTTCTGCTTTTTTTTTCTAAATATAGATCGTACTTACTAATTTTCATAATTTTGTTTCAGATCCATTTTTATAATTCAGTATAATCATTATCAAACAATGTCGAATAAAGAATTCAAGAAACTACCAATGAACAGGGTAAACAAAAACTCATATGCGTGTAGACTGATTACATGTAGAAAAAATGAGAGGCGTATTATCATGACGTAGGAAATTTTCGTTTTGTTCATACTCGTCTATCAATCTTAAGACATTAATCTTGTCGTTTTTGCGCACGCTTGATTACACAGAAATTGTATCCTTTCGTATACAAGGACATACAGTTAACGTAGGAGGATAAAATCGAAGTAAATATATAGTACAAAAAAAATCACGACTCTCATATCTAGAAATTCGGTACAAACTAGAAATGTCTCAGCAAAATCATGGAAATATTCTTTCTATGAATCAAGTGATTAATTTTTATTTACTAAACAATCATTTTAATCAAATTCTTGGGTTTTTCTTTCTAGCCATTATATAAACGAACACCATCTCAGACGGATATTGCTGAATTTAAAGATCTGACAAAGAAAGATGCTCTCAACAGATTACAAACGTCACTCAATAAACTTGTATTAACTGCTTCGTCACAACAAGCACAGAAGGTTCGTCGAAATATTCGATGATTACGTTGTGGAAATTGTTTCGTTTTGTTTACAGGAAGCTCGTGTTGAATTAGATGGTTTTGAAAAACTGTTCAGTCGTTATTTAGTTGAAGGTGTTGATCAATCATCGATTGATTGGCAAGAAATTCAACCGCCACCTGAAGGAACAGTAAATATCATTGATTTCGTTGTCAAATCGTTTGTTTGACTTGTCTTTTGATTTAGATTATTCCATATAAAAAATTACTCCAATCCGAACTTGATGATGTTTCAAATTTATTAAATAAGCTCATTGTCGTTAAATTGAATGGTGGTCTCGGTACAACCATGGGTTGTCAAGGACCAAAAAGTGTGATATCTGTTCGTAGTGGACTAACATTCCTTGATTTAACTATTCAACAATTAGAAGTAAACAAGAAACTAAAATAAAAACATTTCGAATTGCTTTTTTTTCTTAGCAATTAAATCGACAATATAAATGTGATGTACCACTTGTTCTAATGAATTCCTTTAATACACACGAAGAAACAGAAAAAGTCGTTCAAAAATACAGTCACGTTTCGGTTAAGATCTATAATTTCCATCAATCAAAGTTTGTTTTTCTATTTCAAAGCACATAAATCCATTCGAATCGATGTTTTCTTTGTTAAGATATCCACGTATTGATCGAGAAACTCTTTTACCATTAGCAACAAGCATGAGTAATGGAGAGAATGAATGTTGGTATCCACCTGGTCATGGTGATATCTACGAATCATTCTATAATTCTGGTCTTTTGGATCAATTTATTGAACAAGGAAAAGAATATATGTTCGTTAGTAATATCGACAATCTTGGTGCCACCGTTGACTTATGTAAGATTAGTTCATTTGAATTTTCTATAAGACGAAAAATATAATTTAATCAATAGATATTCTCAAACATTTATTAACCGATGAGGTCAAACATGAATTTCTCATGGAAGTAACAGACAAAACTCGAGCCGATGTTAAAGTAAATAGCGTATATATAGAATATGATATAATTCAATGAATGATCCTTCCTAGGGTGGTACTTTAATTGAATATCAAAATAAATTACGTTTACTTGAAATTGCACAAGTACCAAAAGAAAATGTTGATGAATTTAAAAGTGTTTCAAAATTTCGGTAGAGAAAAATCAAATTCTTCGACATTTGCTCATTTTATTTATCTTCAGAATTTTCAATACAAATAATTTATGGGTCAATCTTTCTGCTGTTAAACGTATTATTGAAGAAAACACATTACATATGGAAATAATCGTCAATAATAAAGTCAGTTTCTTCCGGAAGAGAAAACTATCTTGAGAACATTTCAGTTTTTATTCTAGACATTGGATAAAGGTATTAATGTTATTCAATTAGAAACTGCAAGTGGTGCAGCAATAAAAAATTTCGAAGGAGCACAAGGTATAATTCTATTTTGAATAATAATAAATCTATATCCATTAATAGGTATTAACGTTCCACGTCGTCGATTTTTACCTGTTAAAACGACATCGGATCTTTTACTTGTTATGTCGAATTTATATACACTTCAACGTGGTAATTTAACTATGAATGAAAAACGTTCGTTTCCTGCCGTACCATTAGTTAAACTTGGTAACAGTTTTAACAAAGTATGACAATCAAATATTCGATTTTGTTTACGATTGATTCTTGTGTTTTTTTCTCTCTCTTGTAGGTCAAAGATTTTCTTTCACGTTTTCAAAGCATTCCCGATTGTCTTGAACTTGACAGTTTAACCGTATCTGGCGATGTAACATTCGGAAAAGGTGTTTCATTACGTGTATGTTCATATCATCTCAAACTTGGATTAAAAGAAAAAGCAAAAAAAAAATAAAATGTTTCTTTTTCTTATAGGGTACAGTTATTATTATTGCAAATCATGGCGATCGTATTGATATCCCACCTGGAGCGATATTAGAAAACAAAATTGTATCTGGCAATTTGCGTATTCTTGAACATTGATGTACTGTGTTTTATTTTATTCTACACTCTGTGATTTTCGTAGTTTCAAAATGTTTTTTTAAAAATTATTCTTCTATACACAAGCGAAAACAATTTCAATTGCTTAATAGATAGAACTTTTAGTTTTGCTTTTGTTTTATAATAATTAAAATAAAAAAAAATTCTTAGTGAGGGATATATTTTTTAATTGTAGAAAGAATAAATTTTTCTAGAAAACTAAAACGAAAAAAAAAACTATAGTTAATAGAAGAAGACAAACGAGCGCATGGCTCCATTTCCGTTAATCAAATTGGCTATTGTCTTTTTCAAACAAGTTAGCAAACCGCTTGCTAATCAGATCAAAGCACGAGCAAAAAATAGTGAATTCTTCAAGAAATATGTGAGTTTTACATCGTGTTGATAGATAATAACCTTAGTTACCATTTCTTTTCTTTTTGTCTCTCTCTCTCTCTCATCGAATAGGTTTGTATGCCACCAGCACAATTCTATCATTGGTATGATGTAAATCTTCGAATGAGAATGTTAGGCATTGAAACAAAAAAAGTTGCTAAAATGAATGAAGAAGCAGCAGTTGCACTTGGTGCTGATATATTGGGCGAAGGTATTTCAAAGTTTTCTTTTCATTTTATTCGAATCAACTAAAAATGTATTTTATTTAGCTGTTATTTTATGTGTTGCTGTTGCTGGATTAGCACTTGAATATGCTCGACGATCGAAAAATGATAGCGACAAAGAAGTACGTCAACAAGAACGATTAGAAAAGATGGAAAAACAACTATCTGAACTCGAAATAGTCATAACTAATCAATCTGCCCAATTATTACAATTAGAACGATTAATTCATCATAATGCATCGCCTCCTGAAAAGCCATCGTCTACGACAGGTGGCTCGTCATGGTTTGCATCGAAAAAACAAACCGAAGGACAAGCATTTTCGATTGTCGATACGACAACTGTTCGATCGTCGCTCGTACAAATACATCCAACTGATTGGATAGTTCAACCGGTGACATATGCTATTCAACGAACGAATGAATATATCTTAACCCCGTTGAAGCAATGGTCATCAACGAACAGAACAAAACACTAACACACTTATGTTTATTTACTTTTTTTTAAATTTGATTTCAACAACTTGCGTTCCTATTTCTTTTTGTCTTTTTTTTTGTCTTAATCCTATCATCTCCATGTCTATGCATGTGTGTTTTGTGCAACTAAAAAGATAACATACGACACACTTGAACGGTGACCTTCCGATTCAATTCGTTTATTTATCTAATGAAATAACAGGAAATCATGATAAAGAACTCGATGGATTAGCTGACTCCTCTCGTTTTTAAATCGTAATCATTTCTATTTTACAGATTTTTGAGTAGGAAATTTCTCGGCAGTATTATGTACGACAATGACGATGATTATCAATCGATATCATCAGCTAAGTCAGATGATGAAGTCGAAGAAATTTATTATCATACACATCGTTCATGTAGTCGATATGGTACATGTAACAGAAAACAACATGAACATACATCTGTTAGTTCTGATCATCCGTTAGATAATGTCGATAATTTAAAAGCAAAAAAAGGTGACGTTAGATCAGTTGATGATCGATTAGATCATCGACAGAAGTACGATGGCACAAAATGGCGTCGTATTTGTTCGCATCCTGATTGTTTGCTTTATTTGAATGGTGGAATATATTTCAAGAAATGGTTATGTCGAAAACATTATTTACTTTCAAAGTCTCAATCGAACGAAATCATTTCGACGAAGAAAAATTCGACGAAATCATCTATTCAATTAGTAAAAAACCGGACCGAGTAAAAATTATTTGCTGTTTTTTTCTTTTGCAATTTGATTTTTTTCGTTCGAAGTTTTCAACATGGCGAAGTTCGACGAAATGCAAAAGGTAAACGGGAAAAATTCAATGGTCAAACATGGCGTACTCTTTGCACTTACAAAAATTGTAAATCCTACGCAATTACACATCATTATTGTCATCGACATAATACCGAAATGAATAGAAAACGACCGAATATTCCACAAATCAATAAAACAACTAAATCTTCATGTTCGCCCATCGAAAATCCGAAAAAAGGTGACGTCCATTGTGTTCGTCAACGATGGAATGGCACGAAATGGTATTCATTGTGTCATCATCACAGTCAAACGTGTCAAAAACGATCACAAGGAATGAAATATGGTTATTTATGTGATGTACATTATAGACAATCTTTAACTAAACAGAAAGAATCGAGTTCAAACGATCGAGTTTTATTATCGCCAAGAGTTAGACGAAAGAAATGTAAGCATACCGAGAAATGCCAATTTCGAATCTTTATTTATTTGATTTTAGCAATTACTTATGAAATACCAACGATCACCGTATCCGTACAACAATCAACACATGATTCGATGCATGATCTAGCTGAACAAATGACTCAAACAGATCTAACATATTCACCTGAAACAAACGATCTTCGACAAGGTTGTTTTCTCATCGATGACAATACTCAACTGCAAGAATATCGATGTGATTCGCCACTTGTGATGATTTGCATAAAAAATGAAGATGTAAACGTACGCAAAAGATTTCTTTTGATTTTGAAAATTGTTCTTTTTTTATTTTCTAGGATGATTTGACATCAACAAATCGACATCAAATTGCAATCGATACAAACTCATTAGCATTCAATTGTAAATTAGAAATTCCTAAACTCGAACTGTAATTTTAATGTCTTTAAAGATTTATCTCATAAAATAAAAGTGCATTCAATTTATTGAAGATTTGTGTTTTTTTTTTCTTCTTTGTTTGTCTAAACAAGCAAAATTCTGACAAATACACATGACAAAATAACAATCATGAGCAAATCTTAGTTTTTGTTTAATGTTTATGTGCGTTTTGTTTCTCAAATTATCCTTCGAGTTTTGGGCATTCGGGATGAATGAAATTTCTCGGATGAATCATTCCATTCTGTCGAATAACCCATTCATTAGCTAGATAGTCTGTTGCTTGTTTAATACGTTGTTCGCTAACTTCACCATCAAGATCAGCTAAATATCGATAGAATTTCTTCCATTGTTCAAACGGAATACGAGCATTAGCACCTGGTGGATCGCTTGTTAATAATTCACAGATTTTAATCAATGTATCAGTTATATTCTAGAAACAAAGGTGATCATGTTTAAATTCATTGAAATCATTTTTACTTTAGCCAATTTTGATACGGCTATGGCGAGAAACTGATCCCAAGGTGCATCGATATTAAACGAACCAATTTGTACAATATCATCAAATTGTTCACGTGGAATTTTCAAATCATCGAATTTATCTTGAATTTCTTTTAACGGTAATGTACCTTTGGGTGAAAGCTAAAGTAAATTTTTATTGATTGGTTTATTTCGATAGTTATTCGTTTTTTACTTGTCTATGCAAGATTTTTAATATGCCCATTGATAAACCTGTATCAGTCTTTTGTGTAGCTGATGGCATTTCAAGACCTAGATGTTAAGATTGAAAATTTCAACAATATCTTTCTATTCAAACTACAACTAATGAAATCCTACGTTCTTTAACGGGTGGTGTTTCGCCATTAGCTAGAGCTCGAAAATATCTAAGAAAATGATTTGAATTTTGTTTTACAGGTCAAAGAAAAACGCTAAAACATACGCCGCACTCCAAGCAAGCACATCGGTCGGTTGCGTACGAATCGCAGCCTTGGAGAATTGTAAAAGAATATCAGGAAATTCTGATGGTATATGAATTTGTTCACTTGTATAGTACGGTTCGTCGTGCATGGTCGTTGAAGTCATGGCACCTCTTTTTTTTCTCGCCTTTTGTTATTCGAAGTATTGGGTGAAAGAAGAATGAGTATTAATGAGCCGTAAACATGTCAACACTTGGTTACCATTGATATGAGACTTTCCTTAGCATTCGATCCTCATCGACTAATTTGACGAAGAGAAAATAATTGCTGACATGAAATTGAATCGTTTGATTAGTATTTTTTTCGATGATTTTTTATGTGAATTTAATGTTGAATTTATTTGTCGATTTAATTCAATAGTAGATTGTAGCGAAACAAATCCTATTGGTGAATTGTTTCGTCTGGCTCGAAACAAAGAATTTGATGATGAGAGAATATAAAGTTTTTTTTTTTCTTTCGATTTTATTTTATTCGATAAATCTTCAATGTCGGCAATTAAACGATTCTTTTCGAGTCATAAGTCATCATCAAATTCCAAAGGAAATAACACTCAAAATCAAGAAAATCCTTCGGTAAATACTAAACCAACAGCAAATGATAAAGTCGAAATAGTCAATGATTATGAAGAAATCAAAGAAAATACATCTCCAACAATGGATTTACCATCAAAGTCTGTCATTGAAAAATAACAAAACTCGACGATGCTATTGCTTTTTTTTTATTTTAAAAGACCAGATTTTGTCTCTTCAACATCACCTTCAGAAACAGTACTCTCATCATCAAATATTGACGAGAAGAAAACGATGTAAATCATATTCGTGCATTTTTGTTGTTATAAATTCCGAAAATAATTTCAATTTATAGAAAATCTTCGAGTTGGACTATCGATGATTTCGAAATCGGTAATTTACTTGGCCGAGGTCGGTTCGGTTACGTTTATTGTGGTCGAGAGAAACAAACACGTTTTGTCGTTGCTCTCAAAGTACTGCTCTCTCTTTCTTTCTTTCTCTGTAATCACTTATTTTTTGTCTAAATTCAACTATTCATAGATTCTCTTCAAAGCTCAATTAAAAAATTCTAAAATGGAACAACAAGTTAAACGTGAAATCGAAATTCAATCGAATCTCAAGTATGTTCAAGTTTGTTTGTTTTCTGAAGTTAATCAGTAACGATTAGATCGCTTATAGACATCCAAATATTCTTCGTTTATACGGATTCTTTCACGACGAACAACGCATTTATTTATTACTTGAATATGCACCTGGTGGTGAATTATACCGACGTATGCAAACAGAAAAAACTCTTCGTGAAACTGAAGCAGCTGGAGTAAAAAAAACAAAAGATAACAATTAAATCGAATAACTTCTTGTTTCTCGTAGTATGTCTATCAACTTTGTAATGCTTTGAATTATTTGCATACAAAACGAGTCATTCATCGGTAAGCAAAGAAAAAGGCCAAAGGCTAGTTTTCAATGAATTTTGAATTTATTTTTTAGGGGTATGTCTATCGAATTGAAAATTCGATCGTCTATAGATAAATCGAACTTTATTTAGATATCAAACCAGAGAATATTCTCATTGGTAAATATGGTATTATCAAATTAGGTAGGATTCGAATCGATTGATGAGAATTCGGAAAAACAGATTGCTTTTATTTTGCAGCGGATTTCGGTTGGTCAGCTGAAAGTACGTCGACATGCAAGTAGGATTTGTTTTATTTGCTATAATTGAAATAAATCGATTTTTATTTGAAGACGAACAACTCTTTGTGGTACATTAGATTATCTACCACCGGAAATGTTGAATGGAAGTGGTTATGATGAAAAAATTGATCTTTGGTGTCTGGGTGTTTTAACATATGAAATGGTAAATTGTTTTGACAGAATATTAACAAAAAGAAGCAATCGTTTGTGATTTTAAAGATCATTGGTAAGCCACCATTCGATAGTCAAACTCAACATGAAACAATTCGAATGATTCGATCAATTGAATTAACATTTCCATCAGGAACTTCACCTGATCTTCGTGATTTAATCACTAAAGTAACCTGAAACGAGAGAGAAAAACAAAACAAATTGATCGTCTATTTAGTTGTTACGTCGAAATCCAGCCGATCGTTTACCATTGAAAGATGTTGCTCAACATATTTGGCTTACAAAGAATGCAGATATAGCTGCGATTGAAGATAGCTATATAAAACGCAAGAAAACTTTGAATCGTGAAAATTAAATTTCAATTGCCTATTGAAATCATTTTTGGACATTCTGTTTTATGTGTATCTTAACATGAAATTCTCCTCTTATTCTATTTCGGTGATCTATTCTCAATTTATGTATAGTCTTGCATTGAATTCAATTTCTTCTAAGCAAAATAAATTAAAGACTAAACTTTCTAAACAAACAAAATAGATCTATTTACTTGTATATACTGTTTAGCATGAAAACAAAAATAAATGTAATATCAGTTGTTTGATATGTTGACAGACGAACTTTATTATTTTATGATAAATAGGATTTTTCTTTTTTACATGAATGACAGGCAGTTATTTATCATAAAATGACATAATGGGATAAGAATTATCAGGAGAGTCTTTTTCAAGTAACTAACTAGAAATTTGTTTCTATTTAGTATGCTAGACAGATTTATTTTATATTTATTTGAAGGATTGTTTTTTCTTTTTAATTAATCATTGATAAATATGTTTGTTGACGTGGTTTTTGAATTTTAGTTAGATTTTTTCGTATGTTTTTAAAAAAACGATTATCATTGTCGATAAGATCACTTTATTGTTTTTAGCATTGAATAATAAATTAAATAAGACAGTCGATTCAACATTGATTTTGATGATCTGTCTAAGTTGTTCAATAGAACTCTTATCTGTCAGATTTGATAAATGAGATAGTAATGAAGATGTTTCTGTTTTGACGTAGTTTCTTTCTTCTCGAACTTATCATGTTCAATCGAAATAAGATTTCGACAATGTTGTCTTTCATTTTTTTAAAATGTCAATGCAAAGGAAAGAAAAAAACGCGCAATTAATCAATCTACACAGATGGTTTCTGTTTATATTATCTTGTGACGTTAAAAAGATTATTTACATGAAAAGGGTAAACGGCTACCAGGAATAACGCGCTAAGAGCTGCTGCTTGATGTCCAATAAAAGAAGAATAACATATATCCCTCGAACAAGCGGAAGTAAAGTATACGTTTCTTTTTCTCGCGTGTCCTATTCTTCGCTTGAGATATATCCTATCTACTATTACAATGATTGTTATTCTTTCATTGTTTTGTCTTAGTTATTATTCTAAATAAATTCTCTTTCAGATTGATCGCTTCGCAATAAACAATGATGGAAGCATCCGATCAACAGAATATGAAAGAAGAAAGAGAGAGAAAAAAAGATATCTAGATAGATAGAAAGAAAGGAAGAAATACAAGTAATCCTTTTCGTTCTCTCGTTTTTCCTTCTCATGATGTTACTGTTCCCTAATGGAACTAACACTAGACATATATGCACGGTTATATAGGGTCATTGCATCGTATTAACACAGCACATTTAATGTGTTACTATCGATAATGCAAATATAGAGTTTTTCAACGTTATCAACTTGCTCGTTTTTATTGACTTATCTGTTTTGTCTTACTCTCTAACCTCGTCATCATTGATACAATGTCGGATCATGAATCAACAAATGAAGTATCCTGTTGTGCAATCGATTCAATGCTAACAAATCAATATTCATTTTGGCTTTACAGGTAGAAGAAAAACAATAACAATAACCATATGTATATTCATTTTTGTTTTCGAATTCAAATTAGAGATGAAAAAATTGAATCATTGAATTTATTTATACGTCCAATTATATCGCGTGATATCTACGAATTAAAAGTGTTTTTCAATGAATGTTCAATATTCCAACGTGCAGCAATTGATTTTTCCATGTATTATTACGCATTTCGACCAAAACATTCGTATGTTGTTATTTCGAAACATGGTCTACTTGCACATGCTTCAATAAAACAATGGAATTTCAATGATAGTTCAACATTTTCTTCGATTTTCATGCTCGGTCTTGTCTATGTTCGACCTGATTATCGAAAATTTGGTATTGGTGAATTACTAACAAACTATGTTCTTAAACTACAATCGAACGAAACAAAAACTATTCATGCAAATATTCTAACTAAACATCTGCCATTCTATATTCGTTACGGTTTTAAAGCATCATTTTCAATTGTTAATCTTATGGGTAAATTAAGCGATTTTTTAAATGTACCGAATCTGAATGAAGATGATATGAATCTACAATTATATGAATCATCAGATATACTTGATGTAGCTGCTTATGATCGACAAATCTATCCTCTGTATCGTATACAATATTTCGAACAATTACGTGAACATACATATTCAATAGCTGGTTATGTTATGCGTTCGATAAAAACAAATCTTGTTCTTGGATATGTAATTCTAAATTTTAGTCAAGCATTTATCAAATGTGGACCACTCTATGCCGAAAATTCGAATATTGCACTTTTGTTATTGAGACAATGTGCAATCGATTATGATGGTATGATGTTACTATCGATACCTGAAGATAATCGATTGGCAATTAAATTATTCGAATCGAAACATTTCAAACAAACAGATATTCTACATCGTGTACATACAGGAGATGAAAATTTATTTTCAAACAAAGCTTTCGAACGTATTTGGGCTTTAACAGATGATTGGCTTTCGTTGATTTGAAGTGAATTATCGTGGTGCTTTTTTCTATAAATAACTAGTATTTTGTAATCGCGTGATAGAAATAAAAAGAAACAAACGAACGACGACGATGATGACTCCGTTTCGTTTTCATTGCTTTGAAAAGAATACGTTTCGCCTCATATGAATATCGATTACATAGACAAAGAATGAAGAAAGAAAGAAAACCTAACCGATAATTTGTTCTTTTTCGTTGAGATAAAAAAAAATAGACTCGAACAGGATCGACTCTTTCGTTATGCTTGCTCATCCGTATCAATATACGAATTATACATTGTCACATGCCGACGACAGCCACACCGACAACGCCAATCGAAATTAAAATTACCATTACTCGAAAATCGGACGATAAATCGATTGTCTTAGTGGTCAACGAAAAGATCACTATTGGTGAATTGAAAAAACAAATACGTGCACAATTACCACCGCAATTCGAACAAGGTTGTCGACTTTTACATCAAGGCAAAGTACTTCGAAGTAAACGATCACTTAAACATTATGGTTTAAAAAATAATCAAGCACTACCACATGTACTCGGTAATACATGTTTAGTTATGGATGATACGAAAAATTGGAAATCCGACTCGTCATCATCATCTTCAGAACAATCGGACTGACATATTTCTGTTTTGTTTTGTTTAATTGAATAAATAAACTTTCTCGAATTCTGAAAATCTAATCGAAGTTGACTGAATCGTACTTGAAAACAAAAAAAGATATACTCATTCCCTTTGATGAATAAAGATGAGCTCGATTGTGTGTGGGTGTGACTGTTTGTTTTACATTACCATTTGAAATGACACTAGTCAATTTATATTTATTTCAATACAATAAATAGTTTGTTCACAATCCATATGATTATTGATAAAAAAATTCGAAAAAAAAACGACGAGATTTGTTATCTTAAAAATGTAAATCGTATTGATTTCAACTAATCGAACCGAACAACGAAGATTATTTACACAATTTCGTTTTGTTCGAGTATTAAATATCAGTTTTTTTTTCAAAATGATCTTCCTAAATCGATTCTCTTGTCGAATTAATTCAATTGGTGTTGCTTTTTTTTTTCTCGTAATGTATACTGTTAAATGATCAAACGAAGACGAAAGAAAAGATTCAAGTACTTGACAACGAGTAATGTTTAAACAAAATTGTATTGAATCAAATAAGATAAGACGTGTTAAGACACTTTCGTTTTATCAATCGAGATGAAGAAGGTAAATAAAATTTTCTAATCATTGAGAATATCAATCTATTCGTCTAAAACAACAGAAGACGATATTTCATTTTCTTTTTGTGTTTCGTTTCGAACGGTAAAAGTACACTGTACTTATTTTGCGTGGGTTTAGTCTAGCATTTCAATAATTTGACAATGTAATGGATTCTCGATTTACTTTATAATCAATTTTTCTCTTCATTCATTCATTGATCTTGTCTTTCGAGCGAATCGAAAATTAATGAAGATTATCGAATAGAATTTACCTCACTGGTATGATTATTATCTTGAGGGTAAAATTGAAATCAGATGCGAACTGTATTTGTCTCTATCAGTCGATCATCTTCGTTCTTTCTTCTCTTGTTTCGTTTTCTTTCTCTTTTTTGTTCCTACAACGGTAAGATAGCGAACATTTTGTTTTTTATTTCAATTTCTATTCAAAATAAAATCAAATCAAATCTTTTCATTTTGTTTTTTTTAAAGATAAATAATAATGACTTTGAAAATACTTATTTTTTTCTTGTGTTCGAATTTTTTACTTTTGCATTCGTTAACAAGTAAAATTTTCGACAATGAATAGAAAAAAAAACAACTGAATTCAATTGTTTTGTGTGTTCGTGATTAGGTGCTTGTGGAATCAATGAATGGAGATGTGAAACAGGCGGTCGATGTATACCATTGTCGTGGCGTTGCAACCGAATTGCTGACTGTAGTGATTCGTCGGACGAACGAAATTGCAGTAGGACTGAGAAGTTCTTGAATATTATTGTTATTATTGAATTTTTGTTAAGCTTATCCACGATGTTCGAGTACACAGTTTGATTGTGGAGATCGATGTATACCTCGAACATGGGTATGCGATGGAGATAATGATTGTGGAAATAATACTGATGAACAAAATTGTCGTATGTGATGTTTTCGTTCTCGTATGCTTGAAATTTTTGTGTGGTTTTAGCTCCGAGAACTTGTTTGAATACGCAATTTCGATGTAATAATTCACAATGTATTGCTGCTTCAATGAAATGTGTACGTTAATTTTTCTTTTTTGAATAAAAAAAACAAATGAATGTATTTTATGTAGAATCATGCAAGAGATTGTTCTGATGGAAGTGATGAAGGTGACTTTTGTAGTAAGTTGAATTCATAGATAGATTCTTGTTTCTTGAAAGCATCTATTCAATTCGAAGATTATCGTCAATGTGATTTAACAACAGAATTTCAATGCGATATTCAACGTTGTCTACCTCTATCACGTAAATGTGATGGTTATTTCAATTGTGATGATCGAACAGATGAACTCAATTGCAGTTAGTTTTATAGAAAATAACAATTTCAAAATTGATTATTATTATTCTACATTTCTAGATGCAACTGCTTGTCCAACAAGTCAATTTCGATGTGTTGCCGATGGTCGATGTATACCGAGTTTTCAACGTTGTGATTTTCGTTTACAATGTATCGATGGATCGGATGAAGCCAATTGCAGTAAGTGAACGAAATCAACGAAATCAATAAAAGAAAGTATCTATTCTAGCACGACCCAATTGTACACAAGGTCAATTTCGATGTGCAAATGGAAAATGTATCCCATCATCATGGGTTTGCGGTTTGTATTTCACCAAATTTTTTTTTTAAACAACAACAAAATATTTTTAGATCGTGACGATGATTGTCTTGATCGAAGTGATGAAATGCATTGTAGTGCACGTCAATGTCCACCGCATATGTATCCCTGTAATGTAACTGGTCAATGTATTGATATAATGAAAGTTTGTAACGGTCAACAAGATTGCAGTGATGGTACAGATGAAAGTTCTCAATGTGGTAAGTCGATTAGCTAAACGTTCGTAATCGCTCGTGATGGCGGTGATAGTGATGTTGTACCATCATGTAAATGAACAAGACGAACGATTTCTCTTGGTTTTGTTTCGATATCATTCGAATGAAAATCGACAATTTCGAATGTTATATCTTGTATTTCCATTTGAAAAATATGAAATGTATACCAAAGATAATAAATAGCTAGAATCGATATTAATGACCAGAAAATAAGAAAGATTAAACTAAAGAAATTTAAATATGTCCAACCAAGAGATGATGTTTGTGTTTGAGGCGAAGTTAGATAATCATCGTAATACATTTCTGTTTTTTCTTGTTTGGAATTTTCTGGCGCGTGGATTTTAATTGAGATTTGTTTTTGAAATAGGTACGCAATTGTGTGGATTCTTTTCATGTGCACATGCGTGTCGACCAACGCCAGACGGTCGAGGCAAATGTTATTGTCCAGTTGGATTTCAAATAAATCCTGCCGATAATCGATCATGCATTGGTAAAGAAATAAATTTTCTGTTTTTTTCTTTATGAAGAATGATTTTCAGATGTAAATGAATGTGAAATTTGGGATGAATGTGATCACAATTGTCAAAATACTATTGGATCGTAAGCGAATAAATCTATAAGAAAAAATACTTAATTTTTTTTTGTATAGTTATGCGTGTACTTGTCGAGCGAATTATACATTAGAAGCGAATGGTCGATGTAAACATGTGAACAGTAGGATTTTATTTTAATGATAAATTAAACATTTCTGTTTTCTTTTGTCATCGAAATATTTAGGCGATAATATGAAAATATTCTTTGCTGTTGCTAATAAAATCTATGAAATTGATCAATATCGTAATACTCGAATTATTTACACAGGTCCAGAGAATATGACGATTCAAGCTGTTGATTATCATTACATCAATCAATTACTCTATTTCACTGATGCATATGCTCATCGAGTAAATTCTCAATCTATCACGATAAAAAAACCAAAACTACTTCATTTTATTTTAAGATTTATTCACTATCATTAACAAATCGTATGCCTCAAGCTAATCTCATTCTTGAAAAGAACATTCGTCAGCCAAGATCGATTGCTGTCGAATGGATAACAAATAAATTATATATTCTTGAAAGTGATCTTGCTCGTATCGATATGTTTTCGTTAGATGGCAAACAATTGAAAACGAATATCGTTACGAATAACCTTCATCAACCGAGTTCAATTGCTATTGATCCCATCGCTGAATATTTATTTATCAGTGATGAAGGTGATCGTGATACAATAACTGCAAAAATCTTTCGTTGTCTTCTCGATGGAAGTCAATGTAAATCATTGATCGATCAAAAATTAGAACAACCTAGTGATTTAACTGTTGATCATATTAAACAACGGCTCTATTGGGTCGATCGAGCTCATGATCATGTTGAAAGTTGTGATTATCATGGAGCACGAAGGTAGAAATAAATGATGTTGTTCATCTCTGTTTGTTCTGCATCGAATATTTTTCTAGAATAACAATTGCATCTGGCAGTCAGAATATTCCGTTTTCAGTTGGCATCGATCTATTTGAAAATCATATTTATTTAACCGACGATGTCAAAGGTGCTGTTCTTCAACTTCGACGTCATTTCGATTCGAATACAACGATATTCTATCGGCCACAAACGTTCATTCGTCCACGAGGTATTGCCGTTTATCATGAAACACGTCAACCCAATCGAACAAATCCATGTAATGGAACACAGAATGGCGGTTGTCAACATTTGTGTTTACTTGGACGACCTTCATTTCTATCGAATAGTTATCAATGTCGATGTCAATCAGGATTTCGATTAAAATCAGATTTGAAAACTTGTGAACGTAAGAGAATAATTTCTCATTCGAAAATGATGAATATTTATTTTCTTAGCAATCAATGATTTTCTTCTTCTCAATCGATTGTATTCGATTCGTGGTATTGATCTAAATCGAGATTCAAATATCGAAGCTCGACCACCGATTGTACCTGATGAATCGACGACTATTTCCGATTCAGTTTTTGATTATGAAGATAAAATTATTTATTACTATTCTCAACGACATCGAATGATATTCACATCGAAAATGGACGGCGAAAGTACAAACTTTCATAAGTTCAATATTCGATTTGATTTTTATTTAATTTTTTAGAACCTGTTCCATTAACTGCATCGAAAACATTTCCATCAGTTGGTGCTATGGCTTATGATTGGTATGCAAAATTAATCTATATGACTTCGGTTACTGAAGGTCAAATAATTGTCCTACGAGTCAATGTCCGAGATTTTCCACAACGTGTAATTCTTAATGGAACAGCTGGCATTCATGGTATTGCTCTAGATCCGTTGCAAGGGTAGATTGACAAGATGTTTTTCGCTTTATTTCATAAAAAACAAACCATAATTTAGTTACGTATTTTTTTCCACAATTGAACGTCCAGCAAAAATCTTTCGCATGAATTCCGATGGTACATATCGTTTGCCTATTGTTCAAAACGAATTGGGCACACCTTATCATCTAACTTGTGACTATGCCAATCGACGTTTGTATTGGACTGATGGTGTACTCTCACGTATTCAATATTCGGATTATAATGGCCGAAATATTCAATCATTACGAGGTCGTACAATTTCACATCCATTTGGAATTGCTGTTTACGGATGTAATTTATTTTGAAATAAGAGAGAATCTCTCATTTTAATTTGTTTGTTTGTTTCTTTCAGCTCGACTTTATTTCAGCGATGCAACATTAGAAACTGTTTTCGAAAGTAGTAATACATTTAGGTAAGCAAATGAACGTTCTCGAAAGTCAATCGAATTTTTGTTTTGTTTTTGTCAGTGGATATGCGTCAAGTGTTCGATCGAATGTTCCATTTATAACAACTGTTCGTATTTATGCTCGATCATCTCAACCGATGAATAGTAAGTGGAATAGACAGTAGAAAAATAGCAAATCGATTTATTCGTTGATTTTAGTTACGCAACCATGTCGAACTGATAATGGTGAATGCTCAGATTTTTGTTTTGCTAAACGTGAACAAGGCGTTCTAACACGAGTATGCGGTTGTCGATACGGTCGAAAGATCAATACGAATAATAATCATGAATGTATTGATAATTCACAAGCTGAACCTGATTTAACATCATGTAATGGACGTTTTCAATGTCGAAATGGACGATGTATACCAATGAATTACAAATGTGATGGAGGTTTGTCATTAAACATAGATTTCTTTCAAAGAACAAAACTCTTTTGCTTATTAACAGATAATGATTGTTTCGACAATAGTGATGAACAGAATTGCCCACGTAAGAACTAGATCTTTTTTGTAGATGTTTTTCTTTTAAAATAAATTTCTAGCGGGATCACCAACCTGTCGAACAAATCAATTCCAATGTCGAAGTACAGGTGTTTGTATAAATAAACAACTTGTCTGTGATGGATACGCCCATTGTCAAGATCGATCCGATGAATCAAATTGCAGTAAATAGATATTCATTACAAATAATTACGTATGTATGTGTACCTTTTTTTCTATTAAGCTCAAACTTGTCAAACAAATGAATTTCGTTGTTCATCGGGAAGATGTATTCCTAACTCATGGGTTTGCGATAATGGTAGAACAATTGTTTTTCTTTTCATTTAAACTATCGTAATGTTTGTTTTTTTTCTATAGAAAATGATTGTGGAGATTCAAGTGACGAACAAAATTGTCACGGTACATCTATTACCATGTTAAATCAAAATCAATTGTTATCTTTTTTTCTTGTAGAAAGAACATGTGATCCACTAACGCAGTTTTCTTGTCCACATACTTCTGGCCGATGTATTCCAAATTGTAAGTAAATATTTATAATCGTAGGACAAATAAATCATTTGACTATTTTAGCATGGAAATGTGATGGTCAAAATGGTAAGATGACTAAAAATCATGTTCACTAACTAACTATCTTGTTTCTCTTTTCGATTAGACTGCGGTGATAATGCTGATGGTTAGTCGAAACTTTTTGTTGTGTTTTGAATTGAAAACTAAAACAATCATCTTCTTAGAACTCAATTGTCCGCCGATATCATGTGGACTAGGACAATTTCTTTGTGCACGTGATCGTCGTTGTATTAACTCAACACGACGATGTGATGGTATAGCAGGTAGATGGAAATATTATTCTACTTTTATGACAACAATTTGATTAAAATAATAATTTAGATTGTCCATCAATGGAAGACGAATCGAATTGCGGTGGTACAACACCAACGTATTGTCGAGCTGATCAATTTCGTTGTGGAACAACATGTATACCCAATGTAAGTTGAGAAAATGAATCGATTGATTGAGAAATACAGTTGGATTTGTTTTGAATAGGCTTGGCGTTGTGATGGTCATCGAGGTAGGGAAAACGGATTTTGTTTTCGCTCAATAGAGAGGAATACATTGCGTGTTTGTTTTGCAGATTGTGCCGATGGATCTGATGAACCAGCAAGTTGTAGTAAGTAAATTTTCGACGAGATAGATTTGAAATTGTACAATTTATCTAGATGGGCGAAATTGTACGTCGGAGGAATTTCGTTGTGTAACATCCGGTGAATGTATTCCTCAATCGTGGTTATGTGATCACGATGTAAATAGAAATAAAATTATTGAACGATCGTTATTCTTCTTCTTCTGTGTTTAGGAAGATTGTGATGATGGTTCAGATGAACATGATGATCAATGTTGTACGTAGTTTTTAATTGATAACTAAAATAGAGAATTTTCGAACGAATGAATTTATTTGTTAGCGTCTGCAACGTTTACTTGTGCCGACAATCAGATCGTTTGTCCCTCTACAACAATCCATCAATGTGTTAATATAACACAAGTTTGTGATGGGTAAACTATTTTTATTGAAAATCTTTTCAATTATTCGTAACTCATTTCTTTGACTAGTAAACCTGATTGTCCTGGTGGTGGCGATGAATCTCCATTGTGTAACAATGATCAATGTGCTGTTAACAATGGTGGTTGTAGTCACGCTTGTCATCCATCACCGTTTGGTGTTCTCTGTCTTTGTCAGTCTGGTTTTCATGTGCAAAATACAACAAATTATAAGAAATGCGAAGGTTTGAATTTGAGTCGATTGGAAACGAACAAATTACATATTTGATTTCCTTATTATTATAATTAGATATTGACGAATGTGCATTAGATCCAAATACATGTCATCAGCAATGTTTGAATACAAATGGAAGTTTTATTTGCGGATGTGATCAAGGTTTTGTTCTTCAATCTGATAGTCGCAGTTGTAAGATTATCAGTAAGTCGAATAGAGTTTTATGTTTAGCGATGAAAATAATTTGTTTTTTTCCCGTTTATTCAGATGAAAGTGGTATTCGATTGATGGCTGCATCAGGTGGACGATTAGATTGGATGTCACCAACCATAGGAACATATGGTCGAGTTTATCTCGGTCCAGACATGCGTTTTATCACAACATTCGATGTTGACAATCGTACGGATACATATTTCTGGACTGATTTAGCAGCAAATACTATCTATAGTCGACACGCACGAACTGCAAATTACACGAAAGTAAAAAAATACCGTCAAAAGAAGAATAATAATAATCTTTTTTTCCTTTTTCTTTTGAAGTTAATAACAAGTGGAATTAGTTATGTAGCTGGACTGGCATTTGATTGGATCAGTCGAAATATCTACTGGACAGATTATATTCTCGAACATGTTGAAGTTGCCAATATGAATGGTACCTATCGTCGAATCTTATTCCACGAAAATCTAACAAATCCATGGTCGATTGCAGTTGATCCACGTGCTGGCGCACGATTTCTATTTTTTACTGATTGGGGTAGTAATCCGCGTATTGAACGTTCCAATCTCGATGGTCAACAACGAACAGTTCTTGTTCATGATGGTATTCAAATGCCTGTTGGTTTAACATTAGATCATATACGTGAAGAAGTCTATTTTACTGATCATCATTTAAATTTCATCGAAGTTATTTCTTATTCGGGACAAAATCGACGAAAGATTCTTGGCAATTCACATTTCCTTCATGGACCGGGATCGATAGCACTCTTCGAACAGTATCTCTATTGGGTGGATACGAATTCAAATGAAATTCGACGTTTGAACCGTTTTCAACATGGTTTCAAAGCACAACAACACGAACGAGTTTTATCACGAGCAAATGTAAATCAAATTCGAATTTCACATCAAATTTATCAACCATTAGGTGAGCGAACGAAAAATAAAACAACATTCACAATTTCTATTTTCATTCGATTAGAAATCAATCCTTGTCAACAATCACGTTGTTCACAACTGTGTCTTCTATCTCCTGCGTCAGCAAATGGTTATACATGCGCATGTTCGACTGGTTTTATACTTGAACCCGATCAATTTACTTGTTCGAAAGGTTTGTCAATACGAGAAAAATAGTTTACAGTTAACTTTTGTTTTGATTAGATTATAGTCCGTTTATGATTTACATGAGACGAAATAGTATCGGTGGAATCAATGTTCGACATAATCAATCTTATGTCGATGAAAATTCGAATTATGATGATCTATGGGAACGATTAGTTACTATAACTGATGTACATAGTGGTTATGAATTTGCATTTGATGAAGTCAATGAAACGATCTATTGGACGCAAATCAAACGATTTCTACCTGATGGAACACCAGTTGTAAGATTCGATCAAAAATGTGAATCTATAAGAACGATGATTTGCGTTTTGTTTTTTTTTCTCTTTAAAAATATTTCAGTACGAAATTCGTCGAATTAATTTCGATGGAACAAACGAAACAGTTTTCTATGGTGACGACGAAATTCTCGTTGGAATGGAAGCAGGCACGATGCAAGTCGATGCTGTCGGCCGGTAGAAGTCAAATCATTGAATTCAATATTTGTAAATTATTATTTCTATATAATTTAGTAATTTATTTATAACAAATATTCGTCACAGTCGAATCGATTCGATTTCATTGAATGGTTTATATCATACGATAGTTTATAGTGCACAGGAGAATGCAACGGGCATTAGTCGTCCGATTGCATTGGATCTTGATACAACACATGGGTAAATTCGAGAGAATAATTTGAGAAAAACTAAGAGAATTTTGATAATCATTGATATAGTTTCGTCTATTGGATTGATCTTGGTGGTGGTCAAGTTCCATTGAAAATCGGTCGTGTTCGATTCGATGGTCAACACGCTGAGAATATTATTACAGAAAATCTTCTACAACCGAACTATATCGTTTATAATCTCGATCTACATTGTGTATTCTGGAGTGATATTGGAATACAAAAAGTAAATCGAGTTTTTTTTTTGATCGGGAGGAAAACTTTTATTGTTTTAATTTTGTGAAATTAAAAATTTAGATTTCCTATCATTGTATGGACTCAGGTGATACGAAAGTTCTTGATGTTGAAGTCAATCATCCACGTGGTTTCGATTTTCTCACACATTTACGTCCACCATCAGCAACAAATGTCGTCAATCAATATGACGATGTAACATCGATACATTACTCATTGTTTTTTGTCGATAAAGATCTCGAAGGTGTTTATAAGAAATGGTTTGATCACAGTTTAAATCCAGCATCAGATGTCATACCTGTTCGAACAAATCAACAAGAACCATTACAAATTCGTGCCTATCCTCGATATGAAGGTTCGTTTTGTATCAACAATTGCGACTTTTATTTTGTTTTTTATTTCCATAGCTTGGAATGCGTATTGTTATTTTGGTTCGTATTGTGAACAGATTTGTTTTCAAATCGATTCATTTAATGTCAACGTACCGAAATGTGACTGTGCTATTGGTTATAAATTAAATTCCGATGGTCGAACATGTTCACCTAAGAGTCAACAATATATAATCTATAGTACACATTCGTTATTACGAGCATTTGATCATCGTTCGAATGAATCAGCACGTGAAGATGTGATGCCAATTATACCGGGTTCAGATATTGAAATGCCTGCTGTTCGATATTCAACGAAGGAAGTCTATTGGATCAATGGAAATTATTTAATACGACGAGCTGTCTGGACAAATGATCGAATTTGGAATGTAACGACCTATCTACGTGCGAATGTAGCTGCACAAAGAAATTATATTGCCGGTCTTGCGCTGGATTGGATAGCAGGAAATCTATATTTTTCATATATATCCAATGAATATGGACATTTAGAAGTCAATCGACTTGGAACTGATCATCGATTGATTTTACGTAAAGGTAAAAATGAAACCATATTCGCACTAGCTGTTAATCCAAAACGAAGGTAAAAGCAAAACCGAGTATTTTCTGATTGAATACGACAAATTCTATAGATATCTCTATTGGTGTGATCGAGGAGCTCGTGCTCGTATAAGTCGTTCGTTATTAAATGGTGAAAATGTAACGTTTCTTGTTACAACGCAAATCATACGTCCTGAATCGATTACAATCGATCCTGCTACGGATGATGTCTATTGGTCCGATTCGAAACGTGATATGATTCAAGCTATTGCTTGGGACGGAAGCAATCGTCGAATAATTTCAAAAAATATCCCCAATGCAGTTAGTCTCGTGATTGCAAACAATGACTTGTTCATTATGGATCGAGCATTTTCTTCTGTAGGAAGATTTTCTTTTAAAATCTTTATATTTCATTCATTTATTTTCAAAGATTATGCGTATAAATAAAACTGCTGATAGCAATACTCAACGATTAGATACGGTCCTACCGTTGAAAACATATGAAGTAGGTGGAATGGCTCTCTTCGATGAACAACCGATCTATCAATCGCCTTGTCAAACATCGACAGTTCAACAACGTTTTTGTGATGACATGTGTTTTGCTTTGCCGGATAATAGCGTACCGCAATGTGCTTGTGCTTATGGAACATTGAATTTAGATCGACGAACTTGTAGTCGTATGTGAACGAAAAGTTTTTTTAAACTAAAATTGTTCTTCTTTTTTTGTTTTTCAAGCACCGAAGGAATATCTTCTTGTGGCTATGGAAAAAGAAATTCGTTCAATGTCAATGGAACCACATGGCTTTTCGACCAGTGCACCATGGCGGTCAATAACAAATCTAACTCTAGCTGTTGGCGTTGATTTTGATTTTCGTGACAAGAAAATATTCTATACGTATGTCGGCATATTCTCTCTCTACGACATCGACTATTTTGCTTTTTGTTTCTTATATTGCAGTGATATGGGAGTACAAGATATATTTTCATTTGATATGGATGATCCAAATCCTCATGCTCGACAATTAGTTCAATCGAATGTGACTGGTACACACAAGCAAACAAACATTCTCTTCGTCTTTAAAGTGTAATTTTGTTTTTGTTGTCGTAGGACGATCACAACCAGTTGGAATATCGTACGATTGGGTATCCGATCGTTTATATTGGACTGATGAAACTTACGGACGAATAATATCATCGAAAAATGATGGTTCAGAACGATTGGTAATTGCAGCTAGTTCACGACCACGAGCTATCGTTGTTCATCCGTGCAAAGGGTTCGAAAGAGAATTTCTTATCAAACAAATAAATTATTTCTATTTGTCAAATGCAGATACTTGTTCTGGTCGGATGTCGGTGCTAATCCATCGATTCGACGTTCGACATTAACCGGACGACAGATAACTTACGTTATAACAACGAACGTCCGATGGCCAAATGGATTAACAATTGATTTCGATGACGATCGAATCTATTGGGCTGATGCTTATTTGTAGTTTATTGAAAAGATTTGATTTTTTTCATGCATAAATCTGTTCTAGTGATCGTATTGAACGTGCAGCTTTAGATGGCACTAGCCGAGAAGTGATTACAACTGCTATGCATCCATTTGCTCTAACTGTTCACGGACATTACATCTACTGGACCGATTGGACGCTTCGTAAAGAGTTTTTGTTTGATATTGATTTGAAAAATAATACAGCGAATGAATTGTTTAGGTGGTATTTATCGTGCAGAAAAATATACCGGTGCGAATATGATTGAAATGCAAAACAATTTTCCCTATCGTCCAATGGATATTCATGTTGTATCCGATCAACGGCAGAAATGTTCATTTTCACCATGTAATATAAGCAATGGTGGTTGCAGTCATATATGTAAGACAGCACCGGATAATCAAGTCGAATGTGCTTGTCCGACTGGACAACAATTGAAAATAGCAAATGATCGACGAATGTGTGTTCGTACGTAACATTCGAATGAAGTTCTTGTTTGTTTTTTTTTTAAAATTATACTCGATCTTGATTGTAGCACTTTCGTCGTCATGTGCATCGGTCAATTTTACCTGTCGAAATGGTCAATGTATAACTCGAAGAAAAGTTTGCGATGGTCAAGCTGATTGTTCGGATAATTCCGATGAAGATACAAGATTTTGCTGTAGAATTCTTGAAGAAAATATTTGCATAAGAATTGTTCTTTTTTATTTTTCTAGCGAAATATACATGTCAACCGACAGAATATCGATGTTTAAGCGGAGGATGTATTCCGTATGTTGAACGATGCGATAGAAAAATTGGTAAGATTATTTAATCAAATGAAAATCGAAATTATCTTGAGTTTATCTTTTCAACAACAATAACAACAAAATAAAGATTGCAACGATGGTAGTGATGAAAATAATCCATTTCAAGCTTGTGTCTATCCTCAATGTCCCGAAGGACAATTTACTTGTCAAAATTTTCGATGCATCGATAATTTCAAACGTTGTAATGGTATGTTGATTCGAAGAGAAAATCTAATTGAACTAAACAATAATGTGAATAAATAGGATATGATGATTGTAATGATGGTAATGCAACGGATGAAATCGGTTGTCCAGCACGTGTTTGCAATCGAACGAATAGTATGAAATGTCCGAATAATAATATTTGTATTCAACGAAGTTATCTCTGCGGTATGTAACTTGATCGATTGATTCTGTTTGAACATACGTTTGAAATAGATGGTGATAATGATTGTGGAGATAATAGTGATGAAAGTCCAATGTTTTGTCAAAGTATTCAATGCAATACCAGTAAGATTAAGAGAGTTCGAAAGAAAAAAAAAACAATGGATCGATTGGTTTATTTAGCTGAATTTCGATGTGGTAATGGCCGTTGTGTGCCGTATTCGTGGGTTTGTGATGGTCGTCGAGATTGTTTGGATGGCATCGATGAATCAGCTGATTGTCGTCTGGCAAATCGAACTTGTCCAACTGGACTTTGGAAATGTGATAATGGAAGGTGTATTAGTCCAGAGCAACGATGTAATGGTATTGATGATTGCCGGTAGGGAGACAAAAAACAAGAAATAAATGATTCAATTTGATTGATATTTAGTGATGGAAGCGATGAAGATGAAAGACATAATTGTGGTATGTAAAGAATCTCGAAGAAAAACGATTGATGATCGATTGAATTTTAGCGGAAATGCCTTGCAGTTCAACACAATTTCGTTGTCCATCGGGTTTGGCACGTAATCAACGATTACGATGTTTGGATCGATCAGCAGTTTGTAATGGAGTTGCTAATTGTTTTCGCGGAGAAGATGAAGCAAATTGTACACGAAGAAACTGTTCATCATATCAGTAAGTTTGCTAATTCATTCATAAATATATTCTTAATTTATTGCATCACACAGATTTCAATGTACAAATGGTCTCTGTGTACCACGTTCATATGTTTGCGGTAAATTTTGTATTTTCATTCGATTGAATTCATTTCATCATCTTCTTCTTCTGTGTTTAGATCATGATAATGATTGCGGTTTGTTCGAAAGATTTTTTTTTTCGATAAAGAAAATTCGTTTTTTTGTAATTGTTTAGGTGATGGATCGGATGAACCTGCTTCTTGTGGTAAGTAATCAATTGAATTAATGACGATTTTTTTCTTCAATTGTTTTTTTTTTCAGCTTCACGATATCGAAATTGTACAAATACTGAATATCGTTGTGAAAACGGTCGTTGTGTGCCGAAATCGTCTACTTGCAATGGATAGTAAGTGATTCATCCGAATAAAAGTCCATTTCTAATTATGATTTGCATTGAAGCAATGATTGCCATGATAATTCCGATGAAAAACCGTCGTTATGTCAACAAGAGCAATGTCCATCGGGACAATTTCAATGTCGAAATAAACAATGCATACCCTATGAAGTTGTTTGTAATGGCGTTCGAAATTGTACGGACGGCAGTGATGAACCAGGCAGCTGTGGTATGAAAATAAGATCATTATTAGTTTCTATATAGAAATTGTGTCGTTTTTTGCTTCACAGGTGTAAATGAATGTGCTTCGCCAATACTCAGTGGTTGCGAACATGGTTGTGTGAATACCCTGACATCGTTTCGATGTACTTGTCGGTCAGGATATAAATTAGCACGAAATCAAAAGAATTGTTGGGGTAAGCGATAAGAATTAGTTCGTTTTTATTGAAATTAATTAAAAACTCGGAGCAAGAACAAGATCAGTTAGCAAAAAATGACCAGTACAATAGAACTTAAGCTCGCTGATCTCTGTCCAATTGAGATCGATATTTTTACTAGCAGGACCTTTGAACATGAACGATTGATTGCTATGTTGTGTTGACTTTCGATAGCCTATGAGTTCGAAACGAACGTCCCATTGACCAGGAAGGACGATGTTTAATGAAGTTATATTGAATGGTTTGTTCAAATGACTAACACTAATTGCTCCTTGGCCAGAACATGAAGCAACTGAGTCACTGTGATTATCTGTAAACGAAATTTGACACATATAAATTTGATTTTGAAATGATTTGGAAGTAAATTGAAAATTTGTCCAGTCCATATTTTTGTATCCTGGAGGAATTTCGATGTAACCAGAAGGAGGAGTGATATCAGAAAATGTAATATGACTTGGAACTAGAAGGCAGAACAAAAACAAACATTCATGATTACGATTGAATTGTGTACTTACAAAGAAATTCTTGAATTCTATAGATTTGTTTGATATATCGACAATTTTCATCACGAAGTTTTTGTAATTCTTGTTGATATTCTTGTAGTTGTTTTTCAAATTTGTCTTTATTCTCAATTGATTCTTGTCGAAGTTGTTGAATTTGTTGTTTTAAATCCTGAATTTCTGTTGAGCAGGATGTATTGTCTTCGTGTAGAGATCCAAATGAAGATGTAGTCACAATCGGTGTGCATTGCGTTACATGTTCAGTAAAATCTTTTTGAATAATATCCGATCGACATTTTGGACATTGTTGTTTCTGATATTCACAATGTGTTTCATGTTTTTCTAATGCTTCATACGGAATAATCTATGAATCCGTTTAAGAACAAGAAAAGTGAATTTTTGCGCGTGTGTGTGCAAATAATTTACCTGATTACATCCATTCGATCGATGGATACAAAAGAATTGTGCTTTTGCAAGTTGTTTGATAACAAATCGTGGGCAAGCTCGTTCCTTATAACCATCACATTTCATCGGACATACATTTGGATTTTTTTCAATCCATCGACTGATACATGTCGAACAGAAAGGTGTTTCACATGATTGACAAGCAACTGGCTTCCACAGAACATTACTACATATCGTACATTGAATATCTTCAATATCGATTTCCGATGGATTTTGTATTCGATCGGTACCTACATCGTGATCATAATATGAAGCCATAGTGTTAAGAAATGTTTCTTTGTTGTGAGAGATATATAAATGTCTCGTTTTTGTTTTTTTTTCTTTTAATTCATGATAAGAATGAAAAATAATTTGTCATAACATTTAGATATCAACGAATGTATTGAAACACCAAGTGTTTGTCAACAATTATGTGAAAATACGCCAGGTATAAGATAAGACTTTCTTTTTTTTGAAATAAAACAAGTTCCAATTTGAATTTAGGTTCATATATATGTAAATGTGCTTCGGGATATGAAAAGGCTCGTGATGGTCGTAGTTGTCAGCGAATAAATCGTATGTTCACAAAATGTCAATAATCCTATTTCATTGATTGAGTTTTAGGAACAATTACTCCCTATGTTTTCTACACGAATAAATATTATATTCGTGCTATTGATCTCCATGGACAAACAGAATTAACAGTTGCACGTGGTTTTCTCGATCTAGCTAGTATTACATATGATTGGAAAGATCGAAAGTTATTCGTTGTTGATCCGATCGCATCTAAAATCTATCGAATGAATCTAAATGGTTCTCAATCGACGACAATCGCTGAGAATACACGTGCTCGTTCATTAACTGTCGATTGGATCGGCAGAAAATTATATTATCTAACCAGCGCACCTGAACTTCGTGTTAGTGAATTGGACGGTCGTTTTGATATTGTTCTACTTGATTCGAAATATTTATCTCAACCAAATTATGTTGTTGTTGATCCATTGGTTGGCTATTTGTTTTATACTGATTGGGGACAACCACATGTCGGAAGAATTAATCTCGATGGAACGAATTTCGTGAAAATTATCGGAACAGATACCGCCGGACCGATTGGATTGACAATTGATCTTATTACGAAGAGACTATTTTGGATTGATCGACGATTACAACGACTCGAGTACGAAAATGTTCATAGATTTTTGTTTGAATCAAATAAAACTGTTGATTTTATTTTCTAGATTTAGTAATTACGATGGTGGAGAACGTAAAATAGCATTTTTTGGTCATGATTACGTTCCTTATTCGCTTAGTATTGCATTTATGGATGGTTACGTGATTTGGTCTGATTATGCTAATCATTCATTGTATCGAGCTGATGCATTAAATGGTACAAACAAACAAATTCTTGTTCCAAATACTATCAATGAAGTTGTTTCTTTAATTATTGTTCATCCATCATTACAACCCGAAGGTAGAAATCAATTGAAAGACATGCATACTATTTTTTTTCTTTTTTGCTCATATTCAGGTCCTAATCCATGTGCAATCAATAATGGTGGTTGTTCACATTTATGTTTACTGTCAACGAATCAATCGTATACATGTGTTTGTCCTGAACATTTTTCGTTTGCACTCGGTGGAAATAACCGAACGTGCGTGAGTAATTGTAGTTGTAATCAACATCGATGTGGTCCACCGAATGAACGATGCATTCCGTGGTCACTTAAATGTAATGGAGGTAAGTTATCGAACTGTTTCCATTTGCAATATGTAACTTCTCGTTTTTTGTAAAGTCAATGAGTGTGAAGATGGTTCAGATGAACCAACAACTTGTCCACAACGACGATGTCCTGCACAACAATTTCAATGTCGAAATCAAAACTGTACACAGATGTCATATGTTTGTGATGGTAAAAATCGAGAAATGCGATCTATTCAATTTGCAGTCTTACATATATTTATATATTCGTGTTTTTTTTCTATTTTCTAGGCGATAATGATTGTGGAGATAATTCTGGTAGGAAAATAAACTTTCAAATTGAATGTTTATTCCATGTTTTGAATATTCTAGATGAAGAAAATTGTCAATGTCGATGCATGCCTGGAACATTCCGATGTAATTCTGGTCAATGTTTGCCAATGGTAACCTTTTTAACTATTTTCTTTTATCTGAAATCAACTTATTGAATTTGTAATTCGAACTTTTGCAGAGATTTCGTTGTGATGGTTCTCGACAATGTCCGGATGGTAGTGATGAACTCAATTGTGGTAATCGTACTTGTGCACATCATCAATTTACCTGTGCAAATGGTCGATGTATACCAGCAACGTATGAATGTGATATTGATAATGATTGCGGTGATAATAGTGATGAAAATCCATATTTCTGTCGTATGTCATCGATTGAATTGATTTGATTTTGTTTGAAAATGTGTTTTTTTCCGTTTGAAGGTAATCGACCTTGTCGAGCTGATCAAGTTCGTTGTCCTAATTCGTATAAATGCATACCGAATGCTGCACGTTGTAATGGAGTCAATGATTGCGGAGATAATAGCGATGAAAATCCTGGTCAATGTCCAGCTTGTAATGAAGCCAGTCAATTCCGTTGTAATAATGGACAATGCATTCCTCGAAGTCTTCGATGGTAAGACTACTGAAAAGAAAACAATAACTTGTATGTCTTGTTTTTAAGTAATCATGTGAATAATTGTCGTGATGGTTCCGATGAAGATCCACTTACGTGTGGTATGAAAATGGGATTTTATTTAGGATTTTGTTTGTTTTCTATCGTTCGTTTTTAGTCTATCGAGAATGTAGTGAAGATGAATATCGTTGTCATAATGGTCGATGTATACCACAACGATGGTTTGAAATTCCGAGTTGTTTGTTTTTTCGGTTGAAAACTGTAGTTTTATGATTTATTAGGGTTTGTGATCATGATCGTGATTGTGGTTCAGGTGATACGTCCGATGAAGACTATTGCAGTAAATATATTGATTTTTGTTCATAATCTAATAAACTTTATTGTTCTCTTTAGCGTCACATACATGTCCAGAAGGTAAATTTCAATGTGCATCAGGTCATTGTGTAAATAATGCAAGTCGTTGCAATGGTCATCCGCAATGTCATGATGCATCCGATGAAATCGGTTGTCCACCTCGGTATCCCGATGGACGATATTGTCCAGCAGATCGGTTTCAATGTAATAATACTCTTTGTATTAATCCAAATTGGCTTTGTGATGGAGGTAGATGAATTTCTAAAATCGATTCGATTCTATTTTTGTTCGATTGTTTTTCTTTAGATAATGATTGTCGAGATAATAGGTAAGAAAACAAAACATCTAAATCGATTGAAAACTCATTTTTTGTTAGTGATGAAACCATGGAAGTTTGTCGATCAATTCCTTGTAATGCGACCAATCGTTTTCGGTAGAAATCTTGTATTTTCTATATATAGATAAACAAAATTTGATATTTCCATATTTAGTTGTAATAACGGTCGATGTATTTATCGTTCACGTGTCTGCGATCATATTAATCATTGTGGTGATGAGAGTGATGAGGATCTTCATGGTGTTTGTCAATTACCAAATCGAGCAGTTACATGTCCAGAATTCCGTTGTGTTCATACGAATCGTTGTATTCGATATTCGGATCTATGCGATGAATGTAAGACGAATCAGTTTCATTTTATTTTAGTTTTCTGATAAAAATAAATTTAGATGATGATTGTGGTGATGAATCTGATGAATTAACATGTCATCATAATACAACGATAACATGTGCGAATCAAACGAATCATTGTGATCAAGGTTGTCATGATCTACCAAATGGCAAGGGCATTGTTTGTACATGTAATTCCGGTTATAAATTCAATAAAGAAACATCAAAATGCGAGGATATCGATGAATGTTTAAATTCAACATTAAATTTCTGTTCGCAAATTTGTATCAATACTCGAGGTAGTTTTAAATGTGAATGTGCCGCTGGTTACACGCCAAGTTCAACGAATCGAACCGATTGTCATCCAGTTGATGCCAATATTGACATTTTAATATCTGAACCGTATGAAATTCGTCGTCTTCGTCGTAATTCTCTTACACAAGCATCTCATTATGGCGTACTCATTGAAGATCAACACGATGCTAGTTTTATGTCAATTGATAGCACAAATCGAATGGTCTATTGGATCGACGAAGCAATATATAGTATTAATCGTGCACATCTTGTGCCAAGTACATTTTCAACAACTTATCCACAAGAACTTCTTCTCGAAGATTTAAATCATGCAATTCTACCGAATAGTATAGCGATCGATTGGATTGGTCAAAATCTTTATATTGGCGATACTGAACATGATTGTATATGGGTTATGAAAAATGACGGGCGTTATGCAACGAAAATCATAACTAATATTGATTCACCATGGGTTGTTGCCGTTAATCCCATACTTGGTTTGATCTATTTTGTTAATTATGAATATGAAACAATTAATAATCGAACAGAACACGTTGTAACAATTGAATCAGCATCGATGAATGGAGAAAATCATCAAATATTAGTCGATACAGATTTAATCTATCCAACGGATTTAGTTATTGATTTCTATCAAAATTATCGGGTCTATTGGGTCGATGAAAAGAAAGAATCAATTGAATCGATGAATTTCGATGGAACAGATCGATTAGTTTTTGCACATGTTGGCATACATACGCCGCATTCACTTGATATTATTGGTAGTCATTTATATTGGATTAATCGAGAGAATCAAACACTTTTTATGATTGATAAATTCGGTCGAGGTGTATCAACACTTGTTCTCGATCAATTAGAATCACCATTATTCGTAAGAATATTTCATCCATTGAAACAAATAACAACAGGTTTGGAGAAACAAAAAAAGTCTTCAATTCCATTGAATTCATATTTTTAGCTGAAAATCCATGTGCAATATCAAATTGTTCACATTTATGCCTTCTCAAACCTGAAAATGAATATCAATGTGCATGTCCATGGGACACTGCACTTCAAGATGATGGACATACGTGTGATGCTCGTATGTATTTCAAATTTTAATAATAAATTCTTTATTTCCTGTTCTCTTTTTTTTCAAGCTCTTATACCTCCTCGAGAAAATGTTTTACAATGTCATTGTTTACATGGTAAATGTGTTTTTCATGTTGATGAACAAACAGGTCGACAATCAGCTGCTTGCGAATGTCTATCAGGATATAAAGGTGAAAACTGTGATCAACGAAAATGGAGTTTTCCACCAGTTAAACATCTTATTCGCTATATAATCATAGCCGTAGCCGGTTTATTATTAGCTGTTCTATTAGCATTAGGTCTATTTCAAATTAAACGTAAAGGAGGGTTCGTTAAATTTAAATTTGTGTTATTTTTTTGAAAGGAATTTCGTTCGATTTAGTTTTCAATCATTTTCAAATGTTCGTTTACCACGAGTTATTGGAACACCATTGAATAATCTAACGAATTTTATCACACGTTCAACGAACAATATCAATACAGTTCGATTTCGAAATGCTCAGTCAACATCAACCAGCAACGTACCAACTATGGTAACACACTATGGTCTTATTCGAAGTTTTTTCTTAATTGAGTTTTTTCGTTTAGGAATCATCGGTATTTGCTAATCCAATGTTTAATGCAACAGTATCTAGTCAAAGTTCCGATGAACCAGCTAAATTAGATGTTGAAGTACAACCTCCACCCTCAAAACCCATTCGTAAAGGTTGAAATCATTAACTATTCAACTAAATTTTTATCACAATATTCCCTCTCTTAGGTGTATTGAAAAAACAAGCACAATCACAACAACAACAACAACAACCGCAACAGTTTGATCCTCAAAGCAAAGATACCGATCATGATAAAGCCAATTTAGTTGAACGAAGTAGTAGTGAAGCATAATCATGTATATATCTTTACCATCTCCTTGTTCAAACCTATTTCAGCTAATAAGTTCTTTTTTTTTGCTGTTATTCAACTGATTTTCTTCTCTTTCTCTCTATTATCTTTGTGATGAAAAGAAAACAAATCAAAACGTAAACTAAAATAAAATACTATCAAAAAACTAGTGAATATTCAAAAAGAAAAACAAAACACATAACAATTCTTTTTGTCTTCATTTATTGATTTCAAATAACAACGATTTGTTTTTAACAAAACAAAATGAGACACTCATCAATTCTATTCAACTAATCGATAAACATTCTGTTCGACTTGTTGAACAAATGGAGCACGTTGAATTTTCTTTTCTAATTTCTTTAACAACGAATCAGCGTCTTTATCTTGATTTGGTTTTAATTTTTTATATCGTTTTAATATCTAAACGAGAATTATTTGCACAAAAGAGAAAATAAACAAACAAGATCATTTACTTTTTTCACCAAAACATCTACGTTAAGTGTTTGATTATCTGCTTTGTTTAACGCACGTTTTATTTCATCGTACCATTCGAAATGAGGATTCGATGGAACAGCTTGATTTGCATCGTCATCAGTAGCGTTTTCAGCAGTTTTGGCTTTTTTTGCTGATTGTTCGTCATCATCGTCATCAACTGAACGTTTGGATGTTGATTGATTTTGAGTTTGTGAAGTTTCACTTGGATTTTGTTCGTTATTATTCGGTTGTTTACCTTGATTATTCTCGTTGGTTTGACCCTAAGAATAGTAATAATAAAAATATTTTTTTATTTTGAATAATTGAGAAAAACAATTACTTTTGGAATTAATTTCTCAAGTATAGACCAAGCTTCTTCAACAGTTCGTGGAGGAAAACCTTTGATAGAATTGTTAACAAAATTCTATAATCAAAAAAAGTCAATTCATTGAATTTCAAAAGTCAACGAAAAGAAAATAGTTTACAATAAATTTTGCACGTTTTCTCGGTGTATTCGGATAATATTGCAATTTTTTCAATAAAATATTCGCTTGACTGCTTCCAGTATTTAAATTAATCGCCGATTGAACGATTTCAAACCATTGATTTTGTTTTTTCTCGCCTTTGTTCATATTAGCAGGTGCTGTGTAATTCGATCCACCATATTTTTCTTGTTCACTCATACATTTTGTATGTTCTTTGTACGAATCTCGTCTACAACGTAACACAAAAAAAATCGAATGAAATACGAAAGAGAATTTTAATCCTACGAAAAATCTTTTCCACAATCGATACAAGAGATGACTTGAACTCGTCGACAATTAGTTCCAATATGTTTTTCGACTTGATTTTTTTTCAAAGCTTCACCGCAACTGCCACAATGAAAAACAACCATTCTTACGAAACTTCTCTAGAAAAAAAAACAAAATTTACATGATTGTTGTTGATCTGGACGATTTAATGTTCATATTTTCAAACAAAAACAAACAGAGATCGAAGTCAAAATTTACAACAAGAATTTATTTTTTAAATCGTTTTGGCTCTTGTTTAACATGGAATGAATGTTTTTCTTCTTTTCGTCTTGACGATGAAGATGAAGATGCTGTTGGTAGTTCAACACCTGGTGCACAGCCCATTTGTTTCAATGTTTTTATTAAATCATCATCATTATCGAATTCCTTTGGTGGTTTATAATCTTTAACATGATCGACACGTATTTGTCGACCAGCTAATGTTGTTCCATTGAAATTATCAATCGCTAATACCGTACTTCGTTGATCTTCATAACAAATAAATGCAAAACCTTTTGATTTGCCTGTTTTCTTGTCTCGCAAAAGATTTATATTAACAATTTCACCCCATCTAAATCGAAAAATACTCATTTCTGAATTTAATATTCAAGGAAATAACCTACTGAGAAAAAACACAAATAATATCGCCTTCAGTTAATTGAAAATCGAGACCACCGACATAGATCCAAGCACTATCTCGATAGATGTTATGCCAGCTCTTGCTTGTATTCGATGCACCACTTTCTAATTCTTTTTCATTTAATTGATTCAATAGTTTTGCTTTACTAAATCAAACGAATAAAAAAGAAATCATACCATTATTTCGATTGAAACACTTACGTGATCGAATTCATTGGAAAAAGTAAATGAATGAAAGTGAAGCAAGCAAGCAGCGAATTGCTTAATTTCAAATACCAATGATTATTAAATGTAGATGGCAGTTGTGATATTTTCTTCTCTATCGTTCGTTCGTTCGGTCGGTCGCGAGTTACTCGATGTATAAAAGAAAACATTAAATTGATAAGTTGAGGGTAGATATGCCGAGTTCGTTTTGTGACGAAGTTTCAAAAAGAAAACGAAATAAAAACATGACAGTCTTGTGCGTTTCTTTTTTTCGTGTCTAGATATTTTTCATTTGAAAAAGACGGACAGACATTATGAACAGCTTCGGTGACGATTCAAATCCGTTTGCTGCTGCCAATCCTCGGCCACCGGCAAGCTCATCTGTGTTCGTTATTCAATCAATTTCTCTACACACAAATCTTACTATTTTATTTCTTTTTTCTTCTGTCTAGTTCAAATCAATCGTCAAATGATAATAATCCATTTGCAACCAATAATACACCAGCACAAGTATCCATTCGATATTCGTTGACATTCGATTTTTAAAATTTTTTCTTTTGTAAAAAGCCTACCTCACCTAGAACGCAATCATCGACTCCTGCTGCCTATTTACCAACCGAACAAATACCATCGTACGTAACACCAGCACCAGCACCAGCATCTGTTAAACAACCTGCAGCAACACGTATTGATCTTGGTGATGCTGATAAACGACAAGCAGAACTTGATGAACGTGAAAAACGTCTCGCCGAACGTGAACGTGCAGCAGCAGGAAAGGATACAAGTGGAGGTAAATAATGACGAAAAGATTTTTAAAAAAAAATGAGTAATCGTGTTTTTTCAATGATTGCATAGATAAGATTTACGTTCATGTTGATAAAAATACGATTGTTCTTTGTCTATTTAGATAGTCCAAATAATTTCCCTCCATTTCCAAAATTCTGCCCATGTAAACCATGTTTTCATCAAGATATCAGACTTGATATTCCTCAACAATTTCAACGTTGGGTTCGAATGCTTTTCTATCTATGGCTGCGTATGGACAATTAGCACAACATATATTCTTCTATTCTTTCGTTTATTTAGTTTATGTCTTTGCATTATTATTTAATGGTCTAGCTGCACTTGGTTTTCTGGGTAAATATTTTATCGAATTAATTTCATAAGTTTTCATTTTTGCTTTTCTTTTCATTTGCAGTTCTCAATAATACAGGTGGTCTACTCAGTTTTTGTCTATCGGTGGCCTACTTCTTCGTATTTATACCATTATCATACATATTCTGGTTCCGATCGGCTTATCGTGCATTTAAGTACGTAAAAAAGATACATTTCTTTAAAAGACTGATTCCATAACAAATCTGTTCTACAATGAATCGAACTATAAATTTAGAAATGACAGTTCAGTTTTCTTTATGGTATTTTTCCTTATCGATTTTTTCTTCATTGGTACGAATATTCTATTTGCATTGGGAGTTGTCTCAGGACAGATGTGAGTATTTGATATTTTCTGCTCTCGCTCTCGAAAAGAAAAACAAACAAATTTCAGCTATATACGTGTGTTTTTCTAGAGGCTTCGACATGATTATTAAGATCAATTTTGCTCTATTCGCTCTTGTCAATGGTTGAAATATCAATTGAAAAACAATCGTTTTTCTCGTTTATGTAGCGGTTTTTTCACGATTTCATCTGTACAATCCGGCCAAACAGGTCTTAAAACAATGATAGCTATATCCGGTGGTATATGGTCACTTATAGCTATTATAGCTGTTCTTTTAACAATTAAAGTCGAATAACATTTTGAATAATAATTGTTGATAACTGTCTCTTTAATTTCGTGTAGGTTCATCGATTGTATCGACAATCGGGTGCAAGTATTGAACGAGCTCAACAAGAAATTCAAACAACAATGGTTAATAGGTAAATTATTGATAATAATAATATTTTGAAAGAAAAACAAAACTTTCTATTGGATTTATTTTCTAGTCCAACCGTTCGAAACGCAGCTCGTGATGTTGCAACAGCTGGCATTAACAGCGCACTCAATAGCGATGAAAATCAACGAGTTATTTCCTAAAATAGTCTTTCTTTTCCTATGAATTAATCAGCAGTTTTTTTTTCTTTTCTAAACATGATTGTTATTCAAATGATTTAGAGTTTTTTAATTGTTTGTGTATTTTTTTTTGTGTATTAATCATTCGATTTGAACAGCTGTGATTTGTTTTTACTTTTTTAGATTAGTGCAAAAACTGTCGAGTACAACAATGGGTTTCGATGCAACTAAATACGGAACTGCTAAAGCAATATCTGATCCATTAGTTCTACAACAAGCACGTCGATATTCATTACGAACACAATTAGCTTTCCTACCCGATCCCGTTGTTGGTCGATCATGGTTCTTTCGTTTACTAACATTACTTTATTATTATGTTTACGTTTATTTCCATGATTTTCAAAGTAAAATGAAAATAATTTCTTGAGGAATTTGATTTTTTATTTCTGTCGATGATAGTTGTTGGTCTAGAAAAACTGGATCCAAATAAAGGCTATTTGATTATTGCTCGACATTCAACACATAATGGTGAAATATTGGGCACAATCGTTGCATTCTATCATAAAACGGGCAAAGTTCTTCGGTAGAATTTGATTTATTTTCAATGAAAAACAAAATCATATGCTGTTTGTATTCAAATAGATCATTGATTCACCGATTTTTACCACCGTTTTTTCCATTCTTACGATTAATGGGTGCCGTACCCGGTGAACCTGAAAGTGCACTTTCTCTTTTGAGAAGTGGCTTCTGGGTTGTAGTCATTCCTGGTATGTGTGTGTCATTTTGTTGATAGTTGATTGCTAATGAATAAATTTCTAGGTGGAGCAGATGAAGGCATGATTGGTCATGAAAATGCGTACAAAGTATGTTGGCCAGAACGACGTAAGTAATTTTTAGTAAATAGTTTCGAAAGAAGAATTCGATGATTTACTTTTAGGAAAAGGTTTCGCTCGTGTTGCTACTGAAGCACAAGTTCCCATCGTTCCACTCTTCTTGGCTAATGTTGATGAAATGCGATGGAATCCAATACTTTCTCTTTGGAATCTACTTGGATTAGGCCGTTTATTTACTCGTTTACTCGAATTAAATATTTCTGCACTTAATTCATTCTTGATTACTGCTGCATCAACCGCTTGGTTTTTGGCTACTTTCATTCAAATACCTATTCCTGCTAAATTAACACTATATATCGGCGATCCCATCGAATACGATATGACAAAAGAAACAATTGATGATGTAAACTAGAGAATTTGACTTTATTTCAGATTAAATTTAAGTTTATTTTGTTCTCTTTCAGGTTGTTGAACGATCGCGAATAGCTTTACAAAAGTTAATTGATCGTCATCAACCACATGGAAAATCATATTTAAATGCTGTTAAACAACGATTTGCTGGTGTGAAAAAATCTTGGGAACATTTACGCTGTAATGTATTAGTTACAAAAACAAAATCATCATAATTTTGTCCGTGCATTTGTTTAACTATCTACTTTTGGATATTTATAAATCAAAAAACAAAAGATTATTTATACATCTCCGATTTTTTTTTCTTTTTGACTTAAAGTCATATGTGATTTGCTGATCATTCATGATTAAATCGTTTCAATTAGTTTTAGATAATTTATTTCGTGTGAATAGTAATAATGTCTGATGATCATTCGATGGATACAACAGAAACATTTGATGTCGAACGATTTCGTTTGACAAATGAAAATGATCAACAATGGTTCTATAGAAAACAATTCATCGAAGCATTTCGATCTGAATATAGTGAAGAACGACTTCTTTGTCTTGCACAATGTTATGCAAATACAAAATGTCTTGGATGTATGTACATTTAAATCTGTTCATAGTTTAACATGAGAGTTCACATTTTTTGATGTTAGGTAAATATTCTGAACCATTAAAATCACTACTTGAACAACATTCTGATAAACTCTCAAATTCATCAATAAAACGTCCGACAAGCTCTGAGCAAGACGATGTAAATAGTAAACGTAATGCAACTATGTCAAAGTTAGTTCAGTTCGAAATGTATTTACAGTACGAATTTTGGAAACAAAACAATATATTTCTAGTCGAATATCAAATTCAAATTTTGTCTCATTTTCATCACCGATTCCGTGTCAACCATCAAATTCGTCTGTTGTTTCTCAATCTCAACCAACAAAACCGTCTCAAATCGATTCCAAATCATTGTTATACGAATCAACTGAAACGAAACTTTCACGTTTACGAATATTTGCATTTCATCTCAAACAATCCATTGAATCCGCACAAACTCGTACGGGTAACAATGAAAATGAACATGCCATTGAACATATCTATCAAGTTGGCAATCAACAACGTTTATTCGTCGATTATCGACCTGATGAATCAATGAATCAATTGCATACGACTGCATTTTTAACGCAAACATTTCGTGGTAAACTTTTTATCGATGAAGTTTACGTTTGTTCTGGTCAAGGTACAAATAAGAAATTATGTAAAAAGAATTGTTTTCAACAAGCATTAGCACAATTGTTCAATGATAATTTTCATGTTAAATTAATATCGAATAAAAATGCTCGAGATCAATATGAACTTGTAACGAAAAATCCGAATGAAAATTTCGAACAATTAAATCTGAATGATAATCACGATACATCAGATACAAAAATGAATTTTGTTCATGCCAGAGATACATCAACGATGGCACAACGTGTTGCACGAGAACAAAACAAACTCGAACGACAATATTGGCAGCAATGGGGCAGAGGAGCACCTCTATCGTCAAGATTCAAACGTAATAATCAACGATCATTATCACCACCACCTCCTGTTCCTCATCAGAGTAAAGGTCTAGATCCCAATGCTGTCATCGAAGCAGGACCAACTACACAAACCTATATCAATGTAACATCGATTGATATTTTTTCGAGATTATGAACAAACAAAAATTTTCTTGTTTTTATTTCATCTGTAGTCCGTTATTAGTGAGATTGAACGAGCAGTTCAAGAACAAGAAAATATGAGTAAACACAATATAACATATCCATTTCCAAGCAAAACAACTGACGGTGAAGTAAATATATATGCAAAGCTTACAAGCTTCTTTTTCTCTACTGACCAACAAGAAATTCTTTTATGAATCTAAGATCTTCATAAACAAATCGATTCGTCTCTTTGGTTCGGTTCGGTTTCTTCCAGTCAACACATATTATATCAAGCATAGTCACAGGTCAGTGTACAGATACGTAGAGAAAATACGAGACTAGAGAGAAAAGAGTCAATTCATTCGTTCATTCGTTTGTTACTCTTTTCTCTCTAGTCTCGTATTTTCTTACTAATCTGTACATTGATTTTTGAGATCTTATTCTTCGACAAAAATAGAAATTTTGAGACAGTTATTTTCTTTTTTCAAACGTTTCATTCTTGATTTTTCCATTATTCTAAATAATATGCATGTCTAGGTGAAATCTACGACTACTGAAACTGCAAAGAATACAATCGATCCCACTTTACTTTCTCAACAACGAGCAAAATTAACCAAAATGCAAACATTCTTATTCAGTTTATTAAATACATTAGCCGATGCCAGTCATTCAATTGATCTCATTTCGACACAAATCAATAAATATCATTTACAATTCGATTTCGAATGTGCTGATAAACCGACAGTCAATGGTTTTCATGGACATTTAATTGTCGAGCAAATTCAACTTGCCGAAGGCTATGGTATTAATAAAAAACTAGCCAAAAAACAAGTATTTCATTTTTTATTAAAACTAGTCACTGTTTTGATTTATTTTCATTTAGACATATGCAAATGCATTGAAATCGATTTCATCAGCAAAATCTTTTTCACTTGAATTACGCGATCAAACACATTGGTCATTAGTTTGTCATCAAGATGAAACAGGCCTATTGACAATTCCACCGCCACGTCGACCAGCCGCCTTACGTCACAATGAAGATCGACCAAGTCGTTGGGGACCACCGGCAAATCTCTCGGCTGTCACACCTTCGACAACATCAGCTGTTCGTCATTTTCATGAGAGACGTGTCGAAGAAGGTCATCAACAAGAACGAGAATATTACTCAGCCAATGGTATTTGTATACCACCACCGGCTTTAATTGAACCACCATTAACACGTGTCGATTTTGGCAAAGATCTATCGAAATGTACATCATCGACGGATGAAGCTATTGCTAATAATATTCATCGACTTATTCCGAATACATTCGTTGTTTTTGAATTACTTGACTTTGATGAAAATATTCCCGGTCATTATGTTTCTATGTTATTTACTTCAATGTCAAAAAATAAACTCGAAATTAAATATGAATTTGTACATGTACCAACTGGTTTCATGGTTACATATACGATCAATGATCGATTTTTTATGTCATGGATAGCACCAACGAAGATTGCTGCCAAACAGAATGGCGCTCGAAAAGCAATTGAAATGTTAAAAACATTTTATCCGACAATAAAAACAAAGAATACGGTTGGTGATATTTCGAATAATGATCATGAAATGATGAATGTCAAAGTGAAATTAATTACACGTTCACAATTATATGATCAATCAAGTTTAATCTCGAATATGCCCGTTGTGAATACGAATGATACGGTCACAGCAAAAGAAGACATGGGTGCGAAATTATTGAAAAAAATGGGTTGGATTGGTGGAGGTATAGGAAAAGATTTACAAGGCATTGCTGAACCGATACAAATCGAAGATTTACACGGAAGAAAAGGTCTAGGTAGTAATAGTTTATATCCAAATCAGATATTTATGAAAAATTTACGACGAATTTTGGAAGAATTCATTGCTACGAATGATGACGATGGAGAATTACAATTTGCTCATGAATTTAATAGCGAAGAACGAAAATGTATTCATAAAGAAGCAATGAGATTACATTTGACTTCGAATTCTTATGGTCGAGATGGTGAACGACGAGTAAGAAATACAAAAAAAAAACGAAATTGAATTTCGAACATAAATATCTGTACATTTCATTAGATTCGTATAACACAAAAACGTAATGTCGATCAACTTGTCGATCATTTACTAACTCATGGTGGCGAAACAGCACGATATGAATTAAAGGTTCAAACTCGAGCACGACCAAAAACAACAACAACAGCAAAATCTTCTCAACGTTCTTATGCGCAAATGGCTCCTCCATCGTCGTCGCAATGGGTCGCACCGGATGCTTGTGATGATGGAACTTTATGAAAAAAGAAAGACATTTTTGCTTTTTAGATATTCATTCTTTTGTTTTTCTTTCTTTTTCATATTATTTTGAACTATAACTCGTTGCGGTTTTGTATAAAATAAACTATTCATTCGGTTGCTACCTTGTTTTTTATTTTATCCATTTACTCACAAAGAATGTAATTATTTAACCTAATTCTTTTCTTTTGTTATATCTCTGATTTGATAAACAAACTGATATTTAAATATTAGATACCGAAATAACAGATGAAAAAGAGGGGCGGTAACAAGAGGCTTCTTCATTGAATTCTCGAAGTTTCTTCATCTTCAAACCTTATCTAAAGAACAAACGAACAAAGAAAAAAGAAATCTTCGTCTGAGATGTTAAAATAAATATGCAACATCTCCTCGTGATATATCAAGGACAAGCGATAAAAACCCCGATACAAAAAAAGCTTGAGTGGTTAAGTTTTAACCAATTTGAGATTCGTTATCAGTAGTTTTATATAAATATGTGAACATTTATTTCGTTTTTATTTATAGATACCAATGATGATACGTTCGTTGACTATTTTCATCGTATTATTTGCTGTAATTGATCAACTTCATGGTCGTCAATCTTTTCGTTTCGATCGCCGTTTATTAGTTCAGCCCACTGTTGGACAACCATGGCCAAAACCACAAACAATTCAAACAACAGCACAACAATTTGTTATTCAACCAGCAGCTTTTCATTTTCTTGTCGATCCAACTAGTCAAACATGTGATCTTCTTACAAGTGCACTTGATCGATATTATAAATTAATTTTCTATCCACAAACGTATCTTGATTATGTTCTTAATCAAACATCAACTAAAAAAGACATTCCACGTAAACCAAAGAAATCTTTAGCTGATGTACCTCTACTTCCACGATTAACTGTTCGTATCGATACAGCATGTGATCAATATCCATCACTTGAATCCAATGAATCATGTAAATAATTAGACTTTTTTTAATTAATTTAAATTTTTGATTCCTGCTTTCAAATTGAATAGATGCATTATCAATCAACAACGGTGTTGGATCGTTGAATGCAGGTACAATTTGGGGTGCACTTCGTGGTTTAGAAACATTTAGTCAACTTATCTATGAAGATGACAACTATGGAGTATGTTTAAATAAAATTTTTAACATCTGATTTCAATGTGTTTGCTTTACAGTACGCAATCAATGGTACAGCAATCAATGACTTTCCTCGATTTCAACATCGTGGATTTCTTCTTGATACATCCCGTCATTTTATTCCAGTCAAAGTTTTGAAAACTCATCTAGTAAAATAATATCGAATTCGATTTTGAGCAATAAACTAATAACATCAACTTTGATATCTTAGGAAGCTATGGCTCAAAGTAAAATGAATGTATTTCATTTTCATATTGTTGATGATCAATCATTTCCATATGAATCACGTACTTTTCCGGAATTGAGCGGTGCTGGTGCTTATGATTCATCGCATGTCTACTCACAAAATGATATCAATGAATTAATTGAATTTGCTCGTCAACGTGGTATTCGAGTTATGGTTGAATTCGATTCACCAGGTATAAATAATAATAATATTGTTAGAAACCAGTTCATTTGATCTTTTATAGGCCATACACAATCATGGGGAAGAGTTATTGATGTTTTAACACACTGTTATAGTGGATCACAACCAAATAATCAATTAGGTCCAATGGATCCTAGTCGAAATACGACATTTGATTTCTTGACAAAATTCTTCGGTGAAATTGCTAATGTCTTTCCTGATCATTATGTTCATTTGGGTGGTGATGAAGTCAGCTTCAACTGCTGGTAAGATCAATTCAATGAGTATATGCTATATTAATAAATAACTAACGAATTATAGGAAAAGCAATCCACAAGTTCAAGCTTTCATGACTAAAATGGGATTTGGCACAGATTACTCAAAATTAGAACAATATTATATGCAAATGTAAATGAAAATATACAGTTGAATTTCATATGTGAATTAATTTCTAGAGTGGTTGACATCGTTGGTGGAACAGGCAAAGGTTACACAGTCTGGCAAGAAATTATTGATAATAATGTCGTTGTAAAGAGCGATACAGTTGTCGAAGTTTGGAAAGTGAGTCTTTCAATGATGAAAACTGTATCGAATATGTGTATTGGTTCTCTTTCTAGGATCCATATGCCGATGAATTGAATCGTGTAACTAAATTAGGCTATCGTGCACTTCTATCTACCTGCTGGTATATGAAAGACTAAACATTTGTATGTTATTCTAAAAAAATTCTTTGTTTTTCAGGTATCTTAATTATATTTCATACGGTGCTGATTGGCAAAAATACTATCAATGTGATCCACAAAGTTTTCCTGGTAAATACTAACTTTCATTTTGAAAAACGATCACGTATTTTTGTCCACAGGTACCGCTGAACAAAAGAAACTCGTAGTTGGTGGTGAAGCTTGTATGTGGGGTGGTATGTTCCCGACAGATTTAAGGCGATGTAGTACAGTCTTTTGTTAATTGTTTAGAATATGTTGATGCAACAAACGTTATTTCACGAACATGGCCACGAGCATCTTCTGTTGCCGAACGATTATGGTCTGCAGCTGATGTTACTGATGTGAATGCAGCAGCACCGCGTTTAGAAGAACACCGATGTCGATACTTACGTCGTGGTATTCCAGCAGAACCCGTCAATGGACCAGGTTTCTGTCCATATGAATTCGATCCTTAATCGACAGATATTAACTTTCCAAATGAAAATTACGTAGCTAAAAGCTATTCTAAACTTACAATTCAATTTTTTTCCATGCTTTTTCTATCGCTTAGTTTTTTCAAATAATGACAAATTTCTATAACAATTCATAAATCTTTGATAATTGTTTCTATCTATTTTCAGATAATAATGCAATTGATAATCAATATTTTCTTTTTAATCACTTTAACCTCTTGCATTTATGCAAAAATGGCTCGTTCTTCGGTCGATACGGTCTATGCAACACCGACTGTTGGACGACCATGGCCATTGCCACAATCAATTCAAACAACAGCGCAACAATTTGCACTTCATTCAGCTGCATTTCACTTTTTTGTCGATCCAACCAGTCAAACTTGTGATCTTCTTACAAGTGCACTCGATCGATACTTTAGATTGATTTTCTATCCAAAAACTTATCTCAGCTACATTCTTGATCAACAATCAACCGAACAAGACACTAAACAAACACCGAAGAAATCTTTAGCTGATCTCGCAGATGTACCTCAACTTACACGATTAGTTGTTCGTATTGATCACGCATGCGATCAATATCCATCACTTGAATCTGATGAATCATGTAAATAATTAGATTTCTATTGGATTTTTGTTATTTCTCTCTTGTACGTTCGATAGATACATTAACAATCAATAACAGTACAGGAACATTGAATGCAGTTTCAGTTTGGGGTTTACTTCGTGGTTTAGAAACATTTAGTCAAATTATCTATGATGATAATAATCTTGGAGTATGCCTGATTTATATATCATAGTTGATTTTAATAGATTGATTTTTAGTTCGCAGTCAATGCTACAACCATCAATGATTTCCCTCGATTTCAACATCGTGGTTTACTTCTTGATTCATCTCGTCATTTTATTTCTGTTCGAACATTAAAAAAGAATTTGGTAAATTTTCATTGTTACTAAAATGAGAAAAGATACTAGTTTCTAGTTTGAATTTTTTTCAGGAAGCTATGGCTCAAAGTAAAATGAATGTATTTCATTTTCATATTGTTGATGATCAATCATTTCCATATGAATCACGTACTTTTCCGGAATTGAGCGGTGCTGGTGCTTATGATTCATCGCATGTCTACTCACAAAATGATATCAATGAATTAATTGAATTTGCTCGTCAACGTGGTATTCGAGTTATGGTTGAATTCGATTCACCAGGTATAAATAATAATAATATTGTTAGAAACCAGTTCATTTGATCTTTTATAGGCCATACACAATCATGGGGAAGAGTTATTGATGTTTTAACACACTGTTATAGTGGATCACAACCAAATAATCAATTAGGTCCAATGGATCCTAGTCGAAATACGACATTTGATTTCTTGACAAAATTCTTCGGTGAAATTGCTAATGTTTTCCCCGATCATTACATACATTTGGGTGGTGATGAGGTCAGCTTTGATTGTTGGTAAGAATTTTTCTGTGAGTACATAGTATATTAATAAATAACTAACGAATTTCAGGAAGAGCAATCCACAAGTTCAAGCTTTTATGACTAAAATGGGATTTGGCACAGATTACTCTAAATTAGAACAATATTATATGCAAACGTAAATGAAAATATATAGTTGAATTCTATATGAGAATTAATTTCTAGTTTGGTTGATATTGTTGGTGCAACAGGCAAAGGTTATACAGTCTGGCAAGAGATTATTGATAATAATGTCGTTGTAAAGAGCGATACAGTTGTTGAAGTCTGGAAGGTAAGATTGATAAGTAAGAAATAGTATAAACTAGAATTGTTTTTTTCTTACGATTTTCAAGAATCCATATCCTGATGAATTGAATCGCGTGACAAAACTTGGCTATCGTGCTCTTTTATCCACATGCTGGTAATGATAGTGAAATTCATATTATATTATTTTGAAGATGGTAAACGTTCGTCTTTTTCGTATTTTTAGGTATCTAGATCTTATCTCCTATGGTACAGATTGGGTAAATTATTACAAATGTGATCCATACAATTTCCCTGGTAAGTTTCCAGTGAAATGTTCATTACATAATCTAAGAAGTCAATTTATTTGTATAGGTACTGATCAACAAAAGAAATTAGTCGTTGGTGGTGAAGCATGTTTATGGGGTGGTAAGCGAGAATTTTAGGATAAAGTATTTTGAAGATTCTTTGAATTTTTACATAAAGAATTTGTTGATGCAACAAATGTTATTTCACGAGCGTGGCCACGAGCAGCTGCTGTTGCTGAACGATTATGGTCTCCAGCTACTGCATCAGATCCTAGTGCAGCTGCAGGACGTATGGAAGAACAACGTTGTCGTTACTTACGACGTGGCATTCCTGCTGAACCACAAAATGGTCCTGGCTTCTGTCGTTATGAATATAATCCTTAAATTCATAGAGAACAAAACGTGATAAAACTTTAGAAAGCTGAAAGCTTATTTAAACAGAAATCTATTTCCATTGATAACGTGATTTTATTATGCTCTTTTCTTAACTGAAAATAAATACGCTTAGTACTTCTATTTATTTACAAGTAACGTTCGTCGTTCCGATTCACTGAACCCTCGACTGTATAAAAATACAAAAGTATATTGTGTTTACACTGAGAAGAATAGAATTAAGCTATAGAAACCTATCAATATGACTCATATGGTCGAAATATAATACTATTGAATTTATTCGAAGAGATGACCTCGAACTGATAGAATAAACTACAATGTATTAATTCATTGTTTGTAAGATTTGTCAGCTACGTTACAGATATTTTTCTTTTGTTAAACAACTAATAATATACTTCATATGTCCATCGTGTTCAAGAAAATAAATACACTAACTTCTATTTCGATCTGGTACTGACACAATTTTTTGTGGGTTTTTATCACAATATATATTGCTTGTAAAAAGAAAAAGATATACACCTTTGATTGTGCAACTAAAAGGACGTTGTCTGTTGCATTTAAAACGAATATACAGTGAATATAGATTAATATTTGTTATTGTTGAAGTAAAGGATTTTACATTTCATTTTACTAGTTTCTATCGGTCCGAAAACAGTTTTTGAATATTGAGATCCTCTTCTTTACATTGAGTCTTATTGTGTCAATAGAGATGGGGTCGTTATTCATGAAATCTCGTAGACATTATTTGAGATTTATCTCTGGTCATCATTTCGAGATTAAAAAGTTGAGAGCTAATCTCTGCTCATCATTACACAACCCTGATTTCGAGGGAATTGAAAGGTCTAGATTAATTAAGCAAATGATATTAATTTGAATATTGCAGACCATCAGATGTAACAAAATCTCAAGAGTAAGAGAATAGATTCTTAATTGATTGGATAATTCAGGTATAAAAGGAACAAGCAAAGAGAGAGAATGGAGATTCATTCCTTCTCTTCCATCTCACGGAGTGGTTCTCACTGATCGATTCTTCTCCCCTCAACCTATTCGTCTTGCGTTCATGTATGTTTTATTTACTCACCTTGGTATGTTCAACTTTGTTCTAATAAACAAAATATTGTAACAATATCTTCTTACTGGTTCGATTTCTCCTCAACTTTCATCTAATCCCGTTAAACAACAAAAACTAAACAGATATTCGTTACACTTATACCCATCAAAAAGCTTGTCGATTGGTTCTGTTCCTTTATTTCGAATTATTTTTGTATTAGTTTGAAATAGAACAGTATTTGTGAATTTAAAAACCTTTATTCAAACGAGTAATTACGAATCATCAAATGTCGAACAAAATGACTTCATGGGGAATTTGATTTTGCGGCAAAATCAAAATTGCGAAAATAATTTCAGCAAATAAACTCCAAATACAAGTATCATAGAAATATGCGGAAGTATTTACATAATACAATAGCGGTATAGAGGTTTAGTGGTATAGCGGTATAGTGGTATAGCGGTATAGTGGTATAGAGGTTTAGTGGTTTAGAGGTTTAGAGGTTTAGCGGTATAGCGGTATAGAGGTTTAGTGGTATAGAGGTTTAGTGGTTTAGTGGTATAGCGGTATAGCGGTATAGCGGTATAGCGGTATAGTCGTATAGAGGTTTAGTGGTTTAGAGGTTTAGCGGTATAGTGGTATAGAGGTATAGAGGTTTAGTGGTTTAGAGGTTTAGTGGTTTAGCGGTATAGCGGTATAGTGGTATAGAGGTTTAGTGGTATAGAGATTTAGTGGTTTAGTGGTATAGTGGTATACCGCTAAACCTCTATACCGCTATACCACTATACCGCTATTCCACTCAAGTCTGACGTAAATATTTTCAATTTTTTGATTTTGTGACAAATTTATTTTATTTTTATTTAAATGATTTTGTGACAAATTTATTTTATTTTTATTTAAATGATTTTGTGACAAATTTATTTTATTTTTATTTAAATGATTTTGTGACAAATTTATTTTATTTTTATTTAAATGATTTTGTGACAAATTTATTTTATTTTTATTTAAATGATTTTGTGACAAATTTATTTTATTTTTATTTAAATGATTTTGTGACAAATTTATTTTATTTTTATTTAAATGATTTTGTGACAAATTTATTTTATTTTTATTTAAATGATTTTGCCACAAAATCATATTCCCCATCATATGGATGATATAGATGAAGATGATGATGAAGATGATGATGATGATGACGATGATGATGATATAGATGAAGATGATGATGATATAGATGAAGATGATGATGAAGACGATGATGAAGACGATGATGAAGACGATGATGACGATGTCCTCTACGTCAATCCGCAGAATATACGTTATACTCAAACGTCAATCAGTAGTATGATATTCTTGAATTTTACATTTAATGAAAGCTAGTACTCTATAAAAATTCTTTTTTTAGATCATTTTTCGAATGGACAATCGATTGAAGAATTACGACAAAATCTTGAGAATGATGTTGTCACTGTTGACGATATACCAAAAATTGATGTCATTAAAACACGAAGCGGGAATATTTGGTCATTAAACAATCGTCGTCTGTGGTGCTTTCGCCACGCATATAATATTGATCAAATACCAGTTCATATAACTGATAAACGACCATCATGGTTCAACAAACGAATCCAACAACTTCAAAATCCATTTGATATCCGTATACGTGGATCCTCAAAGGAATCTTAATCTAACTCAGATTCAGAGAGTACTGATTATTCTGATGACGATGATTATTATTGAAGAAAATATAGTCGATGGATTTTTATGAACACAATTATATTTTTATATTTTTCTTAAGAGAGACAAAAAAAATCTTTCTTTTAGTCACCATAATTTATATAAAAAGTTTTTTTAATTGATTCAATATCATCAGGAGAAAATTGATTTGATAAAAAGAACAACAGATCAAGTTCAGATTGAGAGTGAGTCTAATAACCATGATTAGGGGCCTCATCGGGTATGTTTACAACCATACTACCATTTGAAGAGTTCTTTAGCCAAGACAATATCGCGATCACAGTATAGCTCGACTGATGATCAAGTAGCTTGGTATTATCTTGTAAACTTACTTCCATCCTTAATCAAGGTCGAAATCGGTTATGGCAGTTATACTCACCCTCATCCTCGATTTTGGCTCTAAACGACCCGCTCCTTTATTGATATGTTTATTAATAATTATTTTTCATAGCAAAAGTCTTATAATCTTTTACTTTTAGTAAAAACAATTTATTGAAAAAAATAAAAAAGAATGTTCTTGTGAATATTCATAATGTTTGACGTCAGTCATTTACTCTTAAAGTAGTTCAGAATCCGTTCCATGCTATGTGAAGCGAAAGGGTTCATCTTCTCCAAAACTGAGCAGCCAGACATAACGTCAATATTTTCCACTTTCCCGACATGACTTCCACACATATTCACTGGATTCCGATTTGACAAGTAAACGGTTATGTCGAGGGTATCGAGTGCATTTTGCAGATCCCTCTCACGGCCAACCAACAAGGACGAGGCTTTGGAGACCAGATCCAGTCTATTCAACATCGTCTTAGCTCCAGGACTATCGAAGACTACGCAGTGCAGGTCATATGGCTGATCCATATCGATAGACTTGCCGTTTGGGAAGGAGATAAGACCACGCGGACCCACTGGATGGAATTTCGGGTATTTGCTCAGCAAGGTACACATTTGAGCAAGCCACCCACCCAGGCTGTGACCTGTAACTGTGACGGAAAAGTCGTTCCTCACAAACTTTTGGTTTTCTTCCTTTAAGGCATTGTTCATGAGAGATTGATATGTATGCCAATCCGTCTTCTGAACTACATCACGTGTGACGATGTTCAAAGCAAGCATGATGTCCGTCTTCAAATGCTCGAAGTTCTGGGTTCCGCGATGGACAATTACTAGCTGCTTTGCTGGATGGTTTAAGAATGATGAGCACTGGAATCCTGTGAAACAGATATTTTACATCAGATGACGTTTATTAAATGAATGACAATGTTCTTACCGTTGTAGTTGGTTCTAGTACCCAACTGCCATTTTCTACTATGAAGAAAATCTACCATTTCTTTTATTTTGATTTTTGCCTTTTCATCTTCTGGGATTTTATGAATGCAAGAATACCCGATGTCTATGTAGTACTCCAAGTTGACCATATATGCCAGCTCCAAAATAGAAGGATACGAACCAGCACCAGGGTTTATCGGAGTGTTTGCAATTAACCTGAAAAGTTCTCCGCAATTATTGCAGGACATTATTATAAATTTGACAGTGTTGTTTTGTGATTAAATAGCTGAAAAAGAAATAAGAGGAATAGAATAAACACATACGCACATATAAATACTTCAAAAGCGAAGAAGATAAGAATTTACCAGTTTTTGAATTTCTAAATTTTGGTCGATTTGCGTCAAAAAATAAGCGAACGAAAGAGAAAATAAAAGGTATGAAATGAAACAGATACAACTCGAAAAAAGAAAGAAAGAAACGAACAAAATGAGAACTACGTGCTCGCTGGCATATATGCTACGAAATAAGCGAACGAAAGAGAAAATAAAAGATATGAAATGAAACAGATACAACTCAAAAAAAGAAAGAAAGAAACGAACGAAATGAGAACTACGTGCTCGCTGGCATATATGCTACGAAATAAGCGAACGAAAGAGAAAAAATAGACGTCGGTACTTTTACTCTGTCATTTTTGTATCTATTGAGGGTGAGGGTGAGTAAAGCAATTATGATCGATTTCGACTTTGCTTAAGGGACTCGTCAGATAGTTTTAACTAGATATCGATTCAAATGACCATAAGATCATAGATACGATGCAGAATCTACACTATTTATATGAGATATATGTGATCAAAACTCATTAATTACATATATGCAGTTAATGACGGTGCTATATTATGATATTTAGAACAATGTTATTAGAATTGATCCATCGAGTGATGATTGCTTACTTTGTATTTTCGACGTTAAGATTTGTAAAAATTTGTTTCGTAATGACAATATTGAAAAGATTTTATTCATTTTTACATCAAATATAAGAGAAAATTTTCAAGTATAAATTCGAAACGATGTAATAACTCGAAAATCGGTTAATATGTGCGGCTGTTTACACGATAACTTTTGAAAAGTTTATCTAATTGTCATGAAATGTTGTACATGGAATGATCTCATTAATATCTCAGTCGAGTTCGAAGGTGAGAATAATTCGTTAAGAAATAGCTCACCCCTCTCTTAAACTTTTCTGTTGGCTTAAAATTTCACTGATTGTCAACTAAAACAAACTGAAATCAGCCAATAGCGCAACCAAGATTTTTCGAGTAGTGGGTAAACTTCTCTTGTATCGAAAAAAATCGATGGGCAAAATGGGCGGTAATTTTACCAATAGGCAAAAATTTCTTGGTTCGACGAAGGATTGATAACATAGAAAAAATACAAAACAAAATGAAATGAGG